>OJDH01000100.1_pt1 | contig 72379 bp, 64 predicted proteins | sample 1592761 | NCBI WGS metagenome assembly OJDH01 (sample SAMN05416855, study PRJEB24817) | seawater metagenome | isolation source: Sea water | place: Canada:Atlantic | collected 2013-11 | reverse complement strand
ACGAGATCAGCCTCGGTCTCGTGGGCTCGGAGATGTGTATAAGAGACAGGTTTAACCTTAGAGTTAAAGCGATTGTTTCAACCGTACAAGAATCAGTCTCCGGTTTGGGCGGCACCGCTGAAAATATGAACGTATCAGCTAGTCTGGCACAAAATCAGTCTTCGCAAGCCTCAGAGGCATCTTCTGATGTCTCTCTCAACGTGGAATCTGTTGCTGCTGCATCAGAAGAGCTTTCGGCTTCAATAGAAGAGATCAGTCGGCAGACATCTATGGCGGCGACTGCTTCGCGTGAAGTTAGTGCGGATGCAGAAGAAACGAATAGAGCCGTGGATACCCTGTCAGCTGCAGCAGAAAAAATTGGTGCCGTTGTTGGTCTTATCAGTGAAATTGCAGACCAAACTAATCTCCTTGCCCTTAACGCAACTATTGAGGCTGCACGTGCAGGTGACGCAGGTAAGGGGTTTGCGGTTGTTGCCTCAGAAGTGAAAAGCCTAGCTACCCAAACAGGGACAGCCACAGATGATATTTCTGAACAGGTGTCTGCTATTCGAGATACAGTCCAACAAGCGGCTGAAGCAATCAGGAAAGTTACCAAAGCCGTAGGGAATATGGATGAGATTACCGCGGGTATCGCTGCTGCAGTCACAGAGCAATCCTCTGCTACAGGTGAAATGTCCAGAAATGTGCGCTTGGCTGCTGATGGTACCAGTAAAGTATCTCAGAATATTATGGATGTTATGAAGGCATCTGAAGAAACTGGCGAAGCTGCCAGTGTTGTTTTGTCTTCGTCTAGCCAACTTACAAACGACCTCGAAGCACTATCCCAAGAAGTCGATGATTTCATGGTCGTAATTCGTAAATAAGCTTCTATTCTACAGAATATCATACAGCCTTGAGTGGTGTAAAAAATGTAGCTACTGGTTAGGATTTCTATGTGATTTTAAATGAAATTTGGACTCATAGAGTTTTTCTGGCTGGCACTATATTCAATTTGTATTTCTATTACCGTATAAATACGGATGTATATTCCAAGGAGATGAAGTCATTTGTCTTAAATAAATTCTACCTGGGAAATGTGTTGAATTAGTATGGATTAAGTTACAAAACGTTAATTCAATGTTGTTTTTCTAAGTGAGCTAATTCTTTGTGTAACGGTTAAGGATATTTTTTATGAATTTTAAATTTTACCTTGCCGATATTAAATGCACTAGGAAAAAAGCTTAATATGATGTATTTTGCAACTTGTAGGTTTCAAAAATTACTTCAAAGTTTGTCGAGGTATAAGCTTTGATTTGTAATTTAGAAATAAATACTTGAAGTCAAATGGATCGTCATTAATCGGATAAATAACAGGTGTAGCAGAGGTCTATGGCTCCCTGGTTTATCCGTAAAAGGTAACTAAAGTAGGAATGGGTGTTAGAAAATTTATTTCCATTCCAATTTGCGTAACTTGTAAATGCAACTGATCGTTTAAAAGTACTGAAATGTTCAGTTTCATCATTACTTCAAGTCAGGGAGGTGTCTCAGTCAACTTGTCCTAAATATCGTCATTAAATATCAAGCAAAAATCAAAAACAGCCTACTTGCAGATAAACTGTAAAATGGACTGTGAACAGGGACACTCCTCATTGAACAGGTGAAGGAGTTTGGGAGAATTAATATGACTATACTTAAAAAAACATCACTTAGCCGCCGTAAAGTTCTTAAAGGCGCAGCTATCGCTGGAGCATCAACACTCGCAGCCCCAGCTTTTATCAAGAATGCTCTATCTTCATCAGGCGAACTCAATGTCATGATGTGGTCTGATTATCTACCGGAAGAATTTAAAGAAGCGTTCAAAAAAGAAACCGGTATTGTTATCAACCATACTGGCATTGGATCTAACGAAGAAATTATCAATAAACTGCGTGCTACACGTGGCCGTGGCTTTGATGTTATCTCGCCAACAAATATGCGTGCGCAACAGTGGGAACCGCTTAATTTGTTGCAGCCATTTGACTTAAATAAAGCCCATGTTGATCGGGTAAATCCTGCAATGGCTAAAGTTGGTGAAACCGACTGGAACTTTGATGGCAAAGGCTCACATTGGCTTCCTCAACTTTGGGGTACAGAGGCTGTTGCTTGGCGTACCGACAAATGGACACCAGAAGGCGGGGTCCCTAGCTATGGCGACCTTTGGAAAGATGGTGGTGAAAATACCATGATGGGGCGTCCACACTCTATGATGCTGGGTGCTGGCCTTTATATGGAAACCATTGGTGAACTCGCACCAGGTGATGTTAAACGTGCTTATAAAAGCGAAGAAGATATGAAAGAGGTTTGGTCAAAAATCACCAAATTCTGTATCGATCGCAAAGCCAACGTCAAAAAATTCTGGAATGATGCTGATGGTCAGAAAAATGGCTTAATGCAAGAAGATGTAATCATGGGCCAGACTTGGGATGGACCTATCCTTGCGCTTAAAGGTGAAGGTAATCCCGTTCAATATCAAGCACCTAAAGAAGGTGCTCTGGCTTGGGTTGATGGTCTTGCAATGCCTAAAGGCGCGAAGAACATTGATCAAATTTATGCCTTCCTTGAGTTCTCTTATCGCCCTGAAAATGGTGGCATGACGGCTAACCTGACTGGATACAACTCTGCTGTTATTGGTGCAGATGCGCACCTGTCAGCAGCATCCAAGAAGAATTTTTCTGAAGCTTATCCTGGTGATGCTTTGGATAATCTTTTTGCGTGGCCAGCAGAACCAACTTGGTATGCTCAGCTTCGTACTGAGTTCCGGGATAAATTTGTCGCTGCATAGTCTGTAGTTGATCTCGATTATGGGAGCGCAGACTATCGTCTGTGCTCCTCTTCTTCCTTAAATAATAAAAACGGGTAGTTCGTATACCCGAGAGAGTGGTCGTGGGGTCGTCATGAGCTCAGGTGTAGATTTAGAACATGTGACAATTCGTTTTGGAGATTTCACCGCTGTCGACGATGCAAATTTGTCGATAAAAAAAGGTGAATTTTTTAGCTTCCTAGGACCATCGGGTTGCGGGAAGACAACAATATTACGTGCTGTATCAGGCTTTAATGAGCCTACTGAGGGAACTGTGCGTATCAATGGGAATGATATGCAGGGGATCGGACCAAATAAAAGGCCGACGGCATTGATTTTTCAAAACCTTGCCCTTTTTCCTTTGATGTCTGTCGCTGATAACATCGCATTTGGGCTTGAGGTTGAAGGTATTAAGTACGTGGAACGTCGCCGTCGTGCTGAGGAATTGTTGGATCTGATCGCTCTGTCGGGACAGGGCGATAAAATGGTTTCCGAGCTTTCTGGTGGACAGAAGCAGCGTGTAGCGATTGCGAGAGCGCTTGCGGTAGAGCCTGAAGTACTGCTCCTTGATGAGCCTTTATCTGCACTTGATTTGAAGTTGCGACAACATATGCGCAGTGAGCTTCGAAACATTCAACAGCGTGTTGGTATTACTTTTATTTACATCACCCACGATCAGGGCGAAGCATTGACCATGTCCGATCGAATTGCGGTTATGTCTGCAGGTCTAATCGAACAAGTCGGCGACGGCAGCACAATTTATAACGAACCAGAAACGGCTTTTGTGGCTTCCTTTGTCGGGGAAAACAACCCGTTCTTTGGTAAAGTTATTAAAGCTGATGAGAACTATGCCCAAATTCAGAATAAATTCGGTTTGCTCAGAGGGCGGAATACACAAGGTTTAAGTGAAGGTGATTCCGCGATTCTTTTCGTTCGTCCAGAAGCTCTTTCCCTCGTACATGGCGATGAGCCATCTGAGAATGTAATAGAAAGTACAATTCTCTCTGAAGAATTTGAGGGTCATTCCATTCACATTCATCTTGAAGGTGAAACTGCGAAAAAGATTGCTCTTTCAATTAGCAATGATGGTACTGGATCAAAACTGCAGGTAGGAGATACGACAAAGATTTGCTTTGATGTAGACCGAGCGATTGTTCTACCGGAAGGAGACCTTGCTGATGAGTGATCAATTGCAAAATTTGGATCTCCCATATTTCGCTATCTTTTTGACGTTTTTTCTAGCTGTTCTTTCATCTCTATTGGTGCTAGCACCTACTCAAAGAGGTATTTCTGCTACCTGGGATTACCTAAAACAAGTAAAGTTTATTGAACGAAATGGTATCGTCGTCTCAACTTATATTGTGATTGCCGTTTCACTGTGGGTCGTCGTGATGATTGTTGCCCCGCAATTCTTTATGGTTGAGCTTTCATTCCATGATGGCACAGTTGCTGCTGATGTAAACTATGATTACTCACAAACGCCCTATACCTTTAACAATTACAGCTATGTGATTTTTGGCAGTGGTAGCGATGATAGTTACTTTAATGTTCTGCACCTTAAAGTTTTTCTGAGAACAATCATCGCATCAGTTTGTATTACATTGCTCGCTTTTGTACTCTGTTATCCGATTGCTTATTACATGGCTCAGACAGCTAAAGGCGGTACCGTACGGTTACTTCTAATCTGCTTGGTATTACCTTTTTGGGTAAACGAAATTCTTAGAGCCTTTGCGTTCAGGATTTTATTTGGATCAAGTGGTGTGATAAATTCTGTCTTGATTGGTAGTGGCATAATGGATGAGCCATTTGATTTCATCAAAGCCGATATCGCGATGTATGCAGGTTTAAGTTATGCTTATATTCTGCTGATGATCTTCCCGATCTACAATGCAATTGAAAGCTTGGATCACAATCAAATTGAGGCTGCGAGAGATCTTGGATCTTCATGGTCACGTATACATTATCGCGTTGTAATGCCTTATGCCAAACCGGGAATAGCATCTGGCTGTACGATGGTGTTCATGCTTACAGCTGGGGCATTGGCTGCACCTCAAATTTTAGGTGGACCAAGTAGTTTGTGGTTTACACAAATTATAACGAACTGGTTTAACCTTGGTGATTGGACACGTGGCTCGGCCTACGCATTCCTATTTTTGTTATCGTGTATTGTGTTTGTTCTCACAGTCATGAAGTATTTCAAGGTTAATTTAGGGGAGTTAGCTAAATGACTTCTGATCTTATTCAAAAATACATGGTGCGATTTTATATTGCGATGTTCTTTTTGTACCTGTTTGGTCCGTTAATATTAATGGGGACTACCGCATTTAATACACCAAAATTCCCAACAGCTATTCCTTTTAAAGAAGGTACGCTCGAATGGTTTACCGTTTTAGCAAATGATAAAACGATCATTGAAGGGCTTCAAAATTCTTTATTAGTTGGAATAGGCGTTATTTGTTTGTCTGTGCCCATTGGTTTGGCAGCAGCCTTATTGATGTCGCAGGTCCACAGAAAAGTACAACCAATTTACTATACGATTGTTGTATCACCTCTATTAACGCCGGGTGTTATTATTGGTATCTCTACGTTGGTTTTTTGGGACAAGATTGGCACAAGCCAAGGCCAAGATTTTGATGCGTTTTACTATAATCCTTACTTTCTAACAATTGTTGGTCAATCCACCTTCGTTTCTGCCTATTGCATGCTGATTTTCTTGTCACGATTACAAAGATTTGATCGAACATTGGAAGAAGCGGCATTGGATTTAGGAGCATCGAATGTTCAGGTTTTCAAAAAAATAATGTTACCGTTTTTAAAGCCAGCTATCGGCTCGGCAGCAGTATTGGCTTTTTTAACAAGTTTTGAAAACTACAACACCACAGTCTTTACCATGACAGAGGGGAAAACGTTAACAACGGCATTGGCAAGTAAAGCTCGGTTAGGAACAGATCCTTCTCTTAGTGCTTTGGCTGTTGTAATTGTTGGGATTACCTTAGTGGGTGTTACGTTCCATGAAATCTATCGACGTCGAGAGGTTCGAAAAGATGAACTTGCTGCTGAGGCAGCTAAACGAGCCGCACATGCCGCTGATAAAGCCATGGCACCCGTCTAAGCTGATTATCAGATAACAGGATTAAAAAAAACGGCGGTAGAGATTATCTCTACCGCCGTTTTCGTATGTGTTTAGTACTCTTGGTTGGGCCTAATTGGAGAGGAAGAAGTTATGCCCCACCATTTCCAAAATGATCACCAATAATTTCTTCTTTAGTATCCAGTGAAACATCTGAAACAGTTTTTGTTGGCCCGGTCTGTTTCCAGGCGATTTTCCAAAACAGTTCTTTTTCTAACCTAAGGACCTCGATAAATGCTTGGTAATATTTGATATCGAAATAGGCAGTTGCAGTACCTTTTTTATGGTCACCATGGGGATTTTGAGCATTTTTATCGCCATAATCCTTGAATACAGCGAAACCGCAATCTTTATCTTTTTCATTCAGAAGCCTGATAATAATCTGGGCTTTTGGATTGTCAGGAGTCGATTTAGTATTGAGGATTTGAACTGTGTATTTAGAGATACTGTGTACTGTCGTCGGCATCATGGTCCCGTCCTCTGTAGTCGCTCGTCCTTATTTCGGCTGATAGAAATTTCTTTCTGGACGATATGATTATTCATAAACAGATTTAATTTTCGTGAACTCTATCAAAGAGAAGCCTCTGATATATATCGGAAGGCATATATTTATTAGTATCCAATCTTATCACGTATGAGTGCACTCGACCACGGAGTGTAAAAACTGGACTCACCAAATTGTTAATTGTGGTTCGAAGACAGTACTTACCTTGGCGACTTTTTTGAACGTAATTATGAGAGCAGATAGGGCCAGGAATTCGCTAATTCCTTTTGTTTGCTGGTTATCTGGTGCGAATGTAAAATCAGTGGACTCAAAGTGGGTTTATCAATTTGGCTGAACTGGAACTATCAGCTTTATAAAAAGCCGTGTGACACTTTCTCATAGTTACCATGAATATATTGGCTAGGTTTCCACTGCGATCGTGAATTTAAGCAGTCAGGGACCTGTGTAGTTGGAAGTGAATCATGACATTAACAGAACATACAAACGACTTTAGTGAAGTCATCGAAAATGATCGCGCCCACGTTTGGCACCATATAAGCCAACACAAACGATATGAAACCGTAGATCCTATGGTTATTATCGAAGGTAAGGGGATGAATGTATGGGATGCCAAGGGCAAAAAGTATCTTGATGCTGTGTCTGGTGGCGTCTGGACAGTTAATGTTGGTTATGGTCGTGAGACGATTGCTGACGCCGTCCGTGAGCAGCTTGTAAAGTTAAATTACTTTGCTAACTCTGCTGGATCTATTCCAGGTGCTAATTTTGCCAAAAGCCTGATTGATAAAATGCCTGGGATGAGCCGGGTGTATTATTCAAACTCTGGATCCGAAGCTAACGAAAAGGCATACAAGATTGTCCGCCAAATAGCCCATAACAAGTATGGTGGCAAAAAATATAAAATTCTGTATCGCGATCGTGATTATCACGGCACAACAATCACTGCTTTGAGCTCTACAGGACAGTCGCAACGCAAAGATCAGTACGGTCCCTTTACACCAGGGTTCATTGAAGTCCCTCATTGCTGTGAGTATCGCTCCCAGTATGGTGAAGGTGATGACTACGGTATAAAAGCAGCTCTTGCCATTGAAGAGGTTATTCTTCGTGAAGGGCCAGATACGGTTGGCGCACTGGTTCTTGAGCCGATAACTGCTGGTGGAGGGGTGATTACACCGCCAGAAGGGTATTGGGAAAAAGTTCAGGAAATATGCAAAAAGTACGACATTTTACTTCATATTGATGAAGTGGTTTGCGGCCTTGGACGTACAGGTAAATGGTTTGGGTATCAGCACTACGGAATTAAGCCAGATATCGTAACAATGGCAAAGGGCGTGGCCTCTGGTTATGCTGCGATTTCCTGTACGGTGACAACGGAAGAAGTCTTTAATCATTTCAAAAACGATCCATCTGATCCAATGAGTTTCTTCCGCGACATCTCTACTTTTGGGGGATGTACCGCAGGACCTGCCGCGGCCCTGGAAAATATTCGCATTATCGAAGATGAAAATCTCTTGGATAATGTTACCCGAATGGGCGAATACCTTATGGATCGGCTAAATGAGCTTAAAGAAAAGCATCAGGTTGTTGGTGACGTGAGAGGTAAGGGATTGTTCTGTGGTTTAGAACTCGTTGTTGATAGAGCCACCAAGGAACCTGTGCATGAAAGTATAACACAAGCCGTTGTCGCGGATTGTATGGCTCAAGGCGTCATCATTGGGGCCACAAACCGGAGCTTTAAAGAGTTTAATAATACTATATGTCTTAGCCCCGCATTGATCTGTACCAAAGTGGAGTTGGATGAAATTGTTACAGCCATCGACAACGCTCTCACAAAAGTCTGCGCATAAATAAAAGAACCTATAAGGGTTCGTACAATATCTTCCTGTGACTATCGGGTCTGTTCTTAAATGAGCAGGCCCGTTTTTTTATGTTAATTAAGTGGCTTAGTTAGTCATATTTTTGGAACTGCTGGGTAAAATTCAGTTAAGAAAATTAAAATTTATATGTGTGTGAATTCTTTATATAAAACTGGCATCATTGATGAATAGATCTGGACCTATGAGACGGCGTGATTTGTTGCTTTTCTAGTCACAGGATGAGCACACGTTTTGACCGATGCTCAAGCATTTGTGTTTGAGTTAGCGGTCAGAGCTTTAAAAGCAAAAGCCGAATTTAAGAACAACTGGAATTGTACCCAGATATTGATATGGGCGTTTAAGAATTTTCTCTGAAAACAGAGAATAATTTTTGAAATAAGGAATTACTAAAATGAGAATGACGACAGAAGAAGCCTTCGTAAAAGTTCTGCAAATGCATGGTATCGAACATGGTTTTGGAATTATCGGCTCAGCTTTTATGCCTATTTCGGACTTGTTTCCAAAAGCGGGAATTAAGTTCTGGGATGTTGCCCACGAAACCAACGGTGGGATGATTTGTGATGGCTATACCCGCACCACAGGTAAAGTCGCCATGTGTATTGCTCAAAACGGTCCGGGCATCACAGGATTTGTCACGCCTGTAAAAACCGCCTATTGGAACCATACACCAATGCTATTGGTTACCCCTCAAGCTGCGAACAAGACAATCGGGCAGGGTGGCTTCCAGGAAGTTGAACAGATGGCTCTGTTTAAGGATATGGTTTGCTATCAGGAAGAAGTCCGTGATCCATCTCGTATGGCTGAAGTCCTTAACCGGGTTATTCAAAAAGCGATCCGCGGCTCTGCTCCTGCACAAATTAACGTTCCACGCGATATGTGGACTCAGATTATAGATATTGAACTGCCGCAAATGGTGGATCTCGAGCTTCCCGCTGGCGGGGCTGCTGCTATTTCTAAAGCAGCTGAATTGCTTTCCAATGCTAAGTTCCCTGTGATCCTGTCCGGTGCGGGTGTGGTGATCGGCGGCGCGATTCCTGATTGTCAGGCCTTGGCAGAACGTCTGGACTCAGCGGTGTGCAGTGGCTACCAGCATAATGATAGTTTCCCAGGAAGTCATCCTCTTGCAGCTGGTCCTTTGGGCTATAACGGATCGAAAGCTGCGATGGAATTAATAGCCAAAGCAGATGTTGTTCTCGCTCTTGGTACCCGTCTGAACCCGTTTTCTACACTGCCTGGTTATGGCATTGATTACTGGCCTAAAGATGCAAACATTATTCAGGTTGATATCAACTCAGACCGTATTGGCCTGACAAAGAAAGTCACCGTCGGTATTTGTGGAGATGCAAAGCAAGTTGCCCAGCAAATCTTGTCACAGTTAAGCCCAACTGCTGGTGATGCTGGACGCGAAGAGCGTAAAGCACTTATCCATCACACAAAATCTTCCTGGCTGCAGACACTTAGCAGCATGGACCATGAAGATGATGATCCCGGTACATCTTGGAATGCAGATTCTCGTACCCGTGATGCAGACCGTATGTCTCCACGTATGGCATGGCGTGCTATCCAAGAAGGCCTTCCTCAAGACGCGATTATTTCCAGCGATATCGGAAATAACTGTGCCATTGGTAATGCTTATCCAACGTTTGAACAGGGGCGCAAATATCTGGCTCCGGGACTGTTTGGTCCTTGTGGTTATGGGTTCCCGTCCATTATCGGTGCTAAAATTGGTTGCCCAGATGTACCTGTTGTTGGCTTTGCCGGCGATGGTGCCTTTGGTATTAGCATGAACGAAATGACTTCTGTTGGCCGTGATGAATGGCCAGCAATCACGATGGTCATTTTCCGTAATTACCAGTGGGGTGCTGAAAAACGTAATACGACTCTTTGGTATGACAACAACTTCGTTGGTACCGAATTGGATCCGCATTTGAGTTATGCCAAAGTTGCTGAAGGTTGTGGCCTCAAAGGCGTAACTGTTAAATCTCAAGCAGAGTTAACTGCTACATTGAGAGAAGCGACTGCTGCGCAAAAAGATGGTGTAACCACTTTTATTGAGGTTATTCTTAATCAGGAGCTCGGTGAGCCTTTCCGCCGTGATGCCATGACAAAACCGGTTGAAGTTGCAGGCATTGATGCTTCTGACATGCAGCCGCAAAAAGGTCTCTAGGAAACATATTTCTTAAGATAAAACGCTTAAATACAGAAAAAGGCTGCTCATTTCGGAGCAGCCTTTTTCTGTTAAGGGTGACTAAGATCTGGTGTTATTCGATTTCAGCTTCTTTGATAATCCAGGTTTCTTTTATAGCATCCAGATACCAAGCTTTCATTTCAGGCAGATTAAGCATGGTACGGCTGTATTCTTCACAAGCACCGTCAAGACTGATGCCATAGGTTTTAAACCGGCTGACAACTGGTGCATACATTGCGTCGGCAATGGTGAAATGGCCGAAAAGAAATGGTCCCTTACTGGCATATTCCTCTCTGCAATTGCGCCAGACATCCTTAATTCTTTCAACATTAGCAATTACATCTTCGGGCAATTTTATTGTGATGTTTTTACGCATATTCATATGTAATGTGCCACGCATTGGGAAAAATCCAGAATGCATCTCACAACAAATAGAACGCAATTTGGCACGGTCAGCTATGTTGACGGGTAAAAGTCTGGCATCGGGATATTTCTCTCCGAGGTATTCAAGAATAGCAAAGCTATCACTAATCGTTAGATCTCCATCTTTGAGAACAGGAACCGTTCCTACAGGAGAGTATTCAAGAAGTTTTTCTTTTGTATCACTCTCGTAGAGGGGAATAACTTGCTCATCAAAATCAAGGCCAGCAACTTTCATTGCAAGCCATGGACGCAACGACCATGAAGAGTAGTTTTTGTTACCAATTATGAGGCGCATTCTATCCATGAGAGAAACCCGTAAAAATGTCGAATGTGAAAGGGACCTCTAATACTAGAGGGAAATGGTTTGAGTATCAAAGATGAGGGGCGTGATTAAATAGTCAAGTAATGTTCGGAAAATAGTACTCCATGATCAGATCAAAATTCACTTTTTAGTTGCCTTTCTTACAGTCGGTATGAAAACATATATATTCATACCAATCAGGGGGGACCGCCCCTGGAGCAGGGGTGGACGACCAATATTTAACAAAGGAGGTCGTTATGCCTGGATCTGTATCCGTGGCGGCCCGTAGTGCCGCCATAGTTGGCCCATATCTCAGTGGTAAAACATCTGTGATGGAGGCCTTGCTCTGCGCGTCTGGAGAAATCCAGCGGCGTGGTACTGTAAAAGAGAAAAATACCGTCGGTGATACGTCGCCGGAGTCTCGTGATCGGCATATGTCTGTCGAATTATCCCTCGCACGTACTAAGTATCTCGGCGACAATTGGACCCTGATAGATACTCCCGGATCTGTTGAATTTCATCAAGATACCGTCGCTGCCTTATCTGTGGTTGACATCGCTGTCGTTGTTTGCGAACCCAACCCGGAAAAAGCTTTGGCTTTGTCGCCATTACTCCACTTTCTCGATACAAATGATATTCCGCACCTTATTTTTATAAATAAAATTGATACCTCAACACACACTGTATCCGAAGTTTTCGATGCGCTTCAGGATGTGTCGGAACGACCTCTCATTCTTCGGCAGGTTCCCTTGCGGGAAGAGGGTAAAATAAATGGGTATGTGGATCTGATTTCTGAAAAGGCTTACCGCTACGGCGAAGACGGCTCTAATGTCATCGAGATGCCAGACGTAATCAAACAACGCGAAGCCGATGCAAGGCAGGATATGCTAGAAGGGCTCGCAGATTTCGACGATGTGCTTTTGGAGCAATTACTGGAGGATGAAGCGCCTTCTTCTGAAGAGATATATCAGCAATTTTCAAAGGATCTGAGCGACGATCTCGTCGTGCCGGTTCTTATCGGCGGTGCTGAACATGGCTATGGTATTAATCGGCTTTGGAAAACTCTACGACACGATTGCCCTCAACCTGAGATTACACGCGAACGTCTTGCATTTCCTGATCACAAGCAGCTTATTCAAGTATTCAAAACCCAGTTTGTTCCTCACATTGGCAAGCTCTCTTATGCAAGAATTTGGCGCGGGGAGATCCATGATGGGGATCATTTAGGGGAGCATAGAGTTAGTGGTTTAAATTTTATTCTCGGTCAAAAAAATGAAAAAGTGAGAGAGGTTTGTGAGGGAGATATTGCAGCACTAGGGCGTATGGAAGAGGTGCGTTCGGGGCAAGTCTTAACCCAAGATGGATTGTTAAAAGATCAAGATTTTTGTCCTGATATAGAGCCTCCTGTATATTCACTCTCTATCGAAACTCTCAAGCATGAAGATGAAGTCAAGTTATCTACTGGATTGGCTCGATTAGCTGAAGAAGACCCCTCTCTTTCTTTTAAAAGTAATCCCGATACACATGAGCTTTTGTTGTGGGGCCAAGGTGAGATCCATCTCAAAGTAGCCCTCAGTAAATTAGAGCGTCAATACAACGTATCGGTCAAAGCACGTCGACCTAAGGTCGCCTATAAAGAAACTATTTTGAAGGGGACAGTAGCACACGCGCGCCATAAAAAACAAAGTGGCGGCCATGGTGAGTTTGGGGATGTGCATCTGAATATACAGCCCTTGTCACGTGGTAGCGGGTTTATTTTTGAGAGCTCTGTAACAGGGGGTTCGGTTCCTAAAAAACATATTCCTGCCGTTCAGGCAGGTGTGAAAGAATATATTGTATCGGGTCCTTTGGGTTTTCAAGTTGTTGATATCGCCGTGACCCTTCTCGATGGTCAACATCACGCGGTCGATAGTTCTGACTTGGCGTTTAGGAAAGCGGGAATTATGGCGATGAAGGAAGGGCTTTCCAGTTGTCGCCCTGCATTATTGGAGCCAATTTATGAGTTAAAAATCTCTATTCCCAGTCCGTTTACTTCCAATGGCCAGGCGTTGATTTCACGTAGGCGAGGACAAATTCTGGGCTTTGATGCCAAGGACGGTTGGAAAGGGTGGGATGAGATAACGGCGCTTTTACCGCAGGCAGAGATGAGTGACTTAATCATAGAATTGAGGTCACAAACGCAGGGGATCGGAACATTTAGTTCCGAGTTTTCTCATCTGGTTGAGCTTACGGGGAAGCTGGCGAATGAAATTATTCACCCCTCCAGTGCCGCGGCGGAATAATATTTGAAGAGTTCTTATCTTTGATAAGGAGCTTTGATCTTATATTTCCTTAGTTTATCTGCGATTGTTGTGTGGGATACTTTGAGCGCTTGTGCAAGTTTACGGCTACTTGGGTATCGAGGGTAGAGTTCCGTGAAGAGGTTCTTCTCAAAGATCTCGAGCGCCTCCTTGTAGCTGGGTACAGTTGGCTTGTTAGACCCATCTTGGTGTAGAGCGCTATTAGAAGTGTTCTGGAAAGCTGACCTTATCTCTAACTGCCTTGTATCCTGTAGCTCTTCTATTCTTAGATCTAAGTCCTTTGGCAACAGATACTCTTCATCACAAAGGGAAACCGCGCGGAATAATAAATTTTCCATCTGTCGTATGTTTCCCGGCCAGGGGTAGCTGTTGAGGAGCTCCAGTAAGTCACTTGAGATACTTGGCTTCTGGCAACCAATTTGTCGAGCAGCTCGTGATATAAAGTGCCTGGCAAGTAAGGGGATGTCTTCGACCCGGTTGCGCAAAGGGGGGATCGTAATTGAAAGAACGTTGAGGCGGTAGAAAAGATCTTCCCGAAAATTATTGGTTGCAATCATCTTTTCGAGATCTCTGTTGGTTGCGCTGATGGTCCTGACATCGACCCTAATTTCTTTAGTGCCTCCCACACGTCTAAAAGTACCATCTTGAAGAAATCTAAGGAGTTTGGCCTGTAAGTATGGTGAAAGCTCCCCAATTTCGTCGAGGAATACCGTTCCCGTATCAGCAAGTTCCAGTAGTCCTGGCTTACCGCCTTTTGCCGCTGATGTGAATGCGCCTTGCGCATAACCGAAGAGCTCACTCTCTGCTAAATTTTCAGGTAAAGCAGCACAGTTTAGGGCAAGAAAAGGTTGTTTGTTTCTATTGCTGGCTTCGTGAGCTGCTCTTGCAAACAGTTCTTTACCTGTTCCCGTTTCACCAAGAATGAGTAAGGGAGCGTCGACTTTTGATAATCGTAATGCTTTTGCTTTGATGTTTTTCATTACGTCGGTATCGCCAAGAATGGCACTAAAACCTCTTGTCGCTTGCCGTGTGTCGAGTGCGCTAAAGGCGCGCCCTATTCTTGTCGGGCGCTGAAAGATTAAAACACTTCCGGATACTTCAGTGTCATTTTTGTCACGCGATGTGATTGGTTCTGCGTGGAGCATGAAAGTTTCTGTGCCGAGCACCATCTCCGTTTCGGGTATTTGAAATGCGGCTTGTTGCAGTAGTGCCGTAATTGGAGAGTTTAATAGTTTATCCAGGGGGTAGCACCGCAGCTTCGCTTCGCTTTTATTGGTGATTTTTTGCACGGCTTCGTTGGTTTGAGTGATAAAGCCCTGGGTATCTATGGCGATTACAGGATCGGGTAAGCTGGAGAGCACAGCATGTAATTGTAAGCGACGACGCTCAGTGGGGAGCAAATCTATGGCGATAACCTCATGGATGCCTCGAACTGATTTTACCGCCTCTGCCAAGGCTTTTAAACCTGGCTTTCTTAGCGCTGGAATATCCATGTAAATATAGTGTGTGGTGACTTCGAGGTTTCGGATATCCAAGCCAGATTTTACCAGCACTGTTAATACTTCTTGGGTGATTCCTAAACGATTGTCGCCAGTAAGCTGAACTCTCATTGTAAAGTATTCCTTACGTAAGAATATATTTACATCACGTTACTTCTCTGAAATCAATGATAAATATAGTAAAAGGTATGTGTATATCTGTGGCCGTAAGATAATTCTTACATTAAATTTTCGCTGATTAAGTTAAGTGTTTGAGAAAAATGAGAAATTTAAGTTGGCACAACTGTTGCTAATATAGAAGTGAAACATAACACATTACAAAGTGCTCATTCTGGGAGAATATTTAAATGTCTGACGTCACAGGTAAAAAAGGCTTTGCAACCCGTGCAATTCACCATGCTTATAATCCGCTGGATCATCAAGGGGCATTGAACCCTCCAGTATATATGTCGTCGACTTTTGCCTTTGATACTGCTGCACAAGGCGGGCGCCGCTTTCAGGAAGAAGAAGGTGGGTACATCTATAGTCGTATCTCAAACCCAACACTTGCATTGCTCGAAGAACGAATGACAGTTTTAGAGGGTGGCGAAGCGGCACTGGTCACCTCCTCAGGTATGGGCGCTATAACCTCCGTTTTCTGGACACTTGTTAATCCTGGTGACGAGATCATCGTTGATCGGACACTCTATGGCTGCACTTTCTCTTTCTTTAACCATGGACTGGAACGTTTTGGCGTAAAAATTCGCCATGTTGATCTTACCGATCCTGCAAAATTGGCAGAAGCCATCAACGATAAAACCCGTATCGTATATTTCGAAACTCCAGCAAATCCGAACATGCGTGTAGTGGATATCGCAGCGATTTCAGAAGTTGCACACACTAAAGGCGCAACCGTTGTTGTTGATAATACCTATTGTAGCCCATATCTACAGCGACCTTTGGAACTCGGTGCCGATCTCGTTGTGCATTCTGCGACCAAATACCTCGGTGGGCATGGCGATTTAATGGCAGGTGTTGTTGTCGGGTCTGCAGAGATCATGCACGATATTCGCCTCGTTGGTTTAAAGGATATGACGGGAGCTGTGCTTTCAGCACAAGACGCAAACCTGATATTGCGTGGTCTAAAGACCTTGAACTTACGTATGGACCGCCATTGTAAATCTGCTTTGACTGTCGCGCGTTACCTTGAAAGCCACAGTTTGGTTAGCAAAGTGTACTACCCTGGCCTCGAAAGTTTTGAATACTATGATGTTGCCAAAAAGCAAATGTCAGATTTTGGTGGCATGATTGCTTTGGAACTCAAGGGTGGTCTTGATATGGGGCGTAACTTTATTGACGCCTGTCAGATGATTGTTCGCGCTGTTAGCCTAGGTGATGCAGAAACTCTCATTCAACATCCTGCAACAATGACACACTCAACTTACACCGAAGAAGAGCGTGCGAAATACGATATCACCGATAGCCTGGTTCGCCTTTCCGTTGGTCTGGAAGAGGAAGAGGATATTCTTTCTGATCTTGAGCAGGCTTTGGATATTGCAGGCGGTGGAAGTAATATTAGAGTGATGCCTAAAAGCGCATAATTAAAAATATCCTGCCCTCATGTCGTTAGGTTTTTGAGGGCAGGTGAAAAACTAAAACTAAAGTGTTTTTTTTACGGGGACGGGTTAATGCAAGCAAAGTTAGCGGGAAACGTAACGTACGATAATGCGTGGGATGGTGAAAACGAGCATACGCATGCGCTATTGGAAATTGAAAACAAGGTCCGCTGGCTTGCGACCTGGACAATTCATCATGCGAACCATCTTCGAGAAAGTCGGGATGGTCTGAAAGTTGGCGGCCACCAAGCAAGCTGTGCTTCTATCACGACCATTATGACAGCGCTTTACATGCACGAACTTCGTTCTGAAGATCGCGTTGCCGTGAAGCCTCATGCAAGTCCTGTTCTTCATGCTATTCAGTACCTTCTTGGGAACCAAACTAGGGAAAAATTGGCTGGTTTTCGTGCTTTTGGCGGTGCTCAATCCTATCCGTCGCGTACGAAAGACGGTGCCATGATCGATTTTTCAACCGGGTCCGTGGGACTTGGTGCTGCGGTAACTAACTTTGCTGCGCTCACGCAGGATTATCTTCGTCATAAAGATATCATTCCGAGTGATAAAGAGCCCGGCCGGATGATTGCTTTGGTAGGGGATGCAGAACTGGATGAAGGTAATATCTATGAGGCGTTACTGGATACCTGGAAGCACGATATTCGCAATGTTTGGTGGATCATTGATTATAATCGTCAAAGTCTGGATGGTACGGTAAATGAGGATCTCTTTCGTATCATAGGACGGTTTTTCCGTGCGGTTGGCTGGAACGTAATAACCGTCAAGTATGGTAAGTTACAACGCGCAGCTTTTGCAAAGCCGGGCGGATCATCGCTCCGTCGTTGGATTAACTCTTGTCCGAATGATATTTATTCTGCTTTGACCTTCCAGGGTGCTGCTGCTTGGCGTAAAAAAATAAAAGAAGACCAGCCAGATAATATAGCTCTTTTAGAGCTGATCGATAGTTATGAAGATGATGATCTTCAAAAGCTTATGACCAACCTTGGCGGTCATTGCATGGAAACTATTCTTGAAGCCTTTAAGTCTGTTCCCGATGATAAACCGACTACCTTTGTTTGCTATACCGTCAAGGGATATGGTCTACCGCTTCAAGGGCACAAGGATAATCACGCAGGACTGATGAACCCTCAGCAGTTTGCAGAGTTCCAAAAAAGCTGTGATGTTCCCGAAGGTGAAGAGTGGGCACACTTAGCAGGTCTTAAAGGTGATCTGGAAGAGATAAAGCAGATTATTGAAGATGCATCTGTCATGAGCGATGGGGCAGGTCATAAGCAAGCCCGAAAAGTGGTTTTACCCCAAGAATTACCGTTCTCCCAGACGGATAAAGCATCCACCCAGGAAACGTTTGGTCGCATCTTAAATGATTTGGCTAAAGCTGGGGGTGATCTGGCTGATAGAATAGTCACTACGTCACCTGATGTGACGGTTTCAACCAATCTAGGCGGATGGGTTAATCATCAAGGCTTGTTTGGGCGTGAACGTAAAGATGATGCTTTTCGGGCGAACAAAGTTCCTTCCATGCAAAAATGGGATCGCCATCCCAAAGGTCAGCATGTTGAACTTGGCATTGCAGAAAACAATCTGTTTTTGAATTTGGCTGCGCTCGGCCTTTCGGGCAGTCTCTTTGGAGAGCGCTTGCTACCGATTGGAACGCTTTACGATCCTTTCATTTCGCGGGGTCTTGATGCTCTGAATTACGCTTGTTATCAAGATGCGCGGTTTATGCTGGTTGCTACCCCATCTGGGATAACACTTGCACCAGAAGGCGGTGCGCATCAATCAATATCAACGCCGCTAATTGGTATGGGGCAGCCAGGTCTTACTTCTTTTGAGCCTGCTTTTGCCGATGAAGTTCCTGTTATTATGGGCTGGAGTTTTGCACATATGCAAGACGACGACGACGGGGGATCTGTGTATCTTCGTCTGTCTACTCGCCAGCTAGATCAGCCGAACCGTACTCTGGATGACAAAACCAAAGAAGATATTGTACGAGGCGGCTATTGGCTTGTTCCGCCGGCTTCTCAAACAAGTAAAATAATTGTGTTTAGCGGAGCTATTGCACCGGAGGCCTTAAAGGCTTTTGATAATCTGAAGTCAAAAATTCCTGATATTGGACTTTTATCAGTGACATCAACAGATAGGCTCTATAATGAGTGGCAAGACCTTGAACGCGCACGATTAATCGGTTCTGACGGTGGCAAATCTGCCCACGTCGAAGATCTTTTGAAACCTTTGGCCCCTGATGCACGTATTGTTACGGTAATTGATGGTCATCCAGCGGCTTTGGCTTGGTTGGGTGGGGTTCGGGGGCATGCGGTTGCACCACTTGGCGTGAATTCATTTGGGCAATGTGGTGATCTGATAGATCTTTTTGATCATTACCGGATTAGCGACCATTGGATTTCTAAGGCTGCAGAACGCTTTGACAGAAAATCAATGGAATAAATGTTGGCAAAGCAGTGTAGAGTTTTTTATCTGGAGAGAATGCAATGACCCTAAAAGATTGTCGGGGAGTGCCTGTTTCCTATAACAGTCACAAGGCTATCGAAGCCATGGAGCAGGCGCATGTCTGCACGATGAACTTTTTTGGTGATCCGATGGGGATGATTGATAAAGTTCTCGAAGAACATCCTGATTTTGTTATGGGGCACTGCTTTAAAGCGGCCTGGCTGACCCAGACACTAGAGACGCGGATCTATGACAAAATGGTTTCGGCCCTTCATTGTGCCGAAGCTCTTTGGAGCAAGGCAAATGAACGAGAGCAAGGCCACATCAGAGCCGTTCGTGCTTGGATAGACGGTGATTTTTTTGGGGCAGTCCAGCAATGGGAAAAAGTTCTGACAAGAAACCCTTTTGATCTCCTGGCTCTTCAGCTCATTCATCTCACAGATGTTCTTTTAGGGGATGTTGCTGGCCAACGAGATTGCGTTGCCCGTGTTTTTGCTCTTTGGGGGGAAGATACACCAGGGTACGAATTTGTTCTTGGTTTCTATTCTTTTGGCTTGGAAGAAAACGCAGATTATTTTCAGGCTGAAGAGATGGGGCGCATGTCTTTGGCAATACGATCAGACAATCCTTATGCGGTCCATTCGGTTTCACATGTGATGGAAATGCAGGGGCGTCAGGCTGGTGGCATTAACTTTATGAAGGACAGAGCTGGCAGTTGGTCCAAAAGCCATTTTGCCAACCACCTCTGGTGGCACTTGTCTCTTTTTCATCTGGATGTTGGTCAGGTCGACCGTGTATTTGATATTTACGATAACAGTCTCAGAACAGCTCACCAAACTGCTGATAAATATGAAGAACTGGATGCTGCAGCGTTGTTGTGGCGCTTAAAGTTGTTAGGTGTTGATGTTGGTGATCGGTGGGTTTCGCTTGCAGATAAGTGGGAGCCGAGCGCGGCTGATACTCTTTATGCTTTTAATGATGTTCACGCGATGATGAGCTTTGTATCAGACGGTCGATCCGATGCAGCTAAGACATTACTCAGTGCAAACGAACGGCATATTAATCATGCGACTGATGCCAATACAGCAATGAGCAGAGAAATCGGTCTCCCTTTCTGTTTGGCTCTACAGGATTTCGAAAACGAAGAATACAGCACCTGTGTCGATCGACTACTGGCTGTACGGTATCGTACGCATCGTCTGGGTGGCAGTCATGCTCAGCGTGATATCATTGGGTGGACGCTTTTGGAAGCTGCTTTGCGCGCAAAGCGGTTTAATGTTGCCCTCGCGTTGGCTAATGAACGCTGCGCTTTGAAAAAGACATCTGTTCAAAATTGGCAGTATGTCGCCAGAGCACACAAAGGACTTGGCCAGTTGGATAAAGCGAAAAAAGCGGAAGCTAGAGCTCTGTCCCTAATGGCTGGCTAATTACGTGTAGTTTTACTCGTTCTTCAACTAGTTGTTCTCTGGGGTCAGCCGTTAACTCACGTCTGACAAACTTTCGCGAACTATTTTGCTTATTGCGGACCAGTTTTTTTCAGCTACGAGGTTCTTGGGGGCGAGCCAGCTACCACCAACGCAGATTACATTTGGTTGTTTTAAGTAATCATTGACGTTGGAAGTTGATACGCCTCCTGTTGGGCAAAAGCGCACGTCTGCAATGGGCGAGGCCAGAGATTTCAACATTTCTATCCCACCAGAGGCTCCTGCTGGAAACAATTTTTGTATTTTAAAACCAAGTTCGCGTAGTTCTAATACTTCTGATGGCGTTGCCGCAGCTGGTACATAAGCTACTTGTGAATCTATTGCAGCTTGGGCAAGGGTCCTCGTCGTTCCGGGGCTAAGGGCGTAATGTGCACCTGCATTCTTTACCTGTAAAAACTGTTCCGGTTCCAAAAGAGTACCTGCACCAAGGGATAGCTCTGGAAGGGCTTTAGCTATGCTTTCCATAGCCGGAAGGGCGGCTTCAGTGCGCAGCGTGACTTCTACTGAGCTGCAGCCTCCTTCGAGTAGTGATTCGGCCAGTGGGACAGCATCTTCGACATTCTCAATGACTAGTACAGGCAGGATAATTGCGTTTTTCAAGGCATTACTGAGGTACAGATAGTTTTCATCTAAAGACATGATCTGAATTTCCGGCTTTCTACTTAAAGAGTGGGCGGGGTAATGGGGACTATCGCTCCAACTTGTGCGATGACCTGCCGCGCTAACTGACCCGCAATATCGACGGCCTCCGTAACAGGTTTTCCCATAAGCCTGGCGTAAATATATCCTGCATTAAAGCTGTCGCCAGCTGAGGTAGTGTCTTTAACTAACTCTGCTGGCGTTACAGAAAGTTCCTGAACTTTTCCATCAAAATATATGCTTATCTCTTTGGATCCGTTTTTGAGAACAATCTCTTTTACCCCGTGATCAATAATACGGTTTATGGCTTCTGTTGGATTGGTGGCTTCGAACAACAGGACTTCATCATCGTAAGAGGGGAGAGCTAGATCGCAAACATCATAGGCTTGGTTGATAACATCTCGTGCTTCTTCAATATTATCCCATAGCCGTGGGCGGTAATTGATATCAAAAGCGACTTTACCACCCTGGGCGCGAAACTCTTTGCAAATCTCGAAAAGTTTACGACGGCCTTCAGGATATAGAATGGCGAGTGTAATACCTGAGAAATATAACCAGTCATGTTTTAGGAGGGAAGACGTCAAGTCAGCCGTTCCATCTGTTTGGAATAAACGCCGTGCAGGCGCTTGGGATCGCCAATAAAGGAAACTGCGTTCGCCTTGGTCATCTGTTTGAATGGCATAAAGACCCGGAACTGCCCCGGGAACCCGCTCAATTAATTCTGTTTGAACACCCGCTTTAGCAAAGGTTGCTATCATGTCTTCGCTAATTTCGTCATCACCCAAGGCTGTGATGTAATTAACGTCGATGTCTTTCTTTAAATCCGAATTCGCGCACTGGGCGATATAATAAGCAGTGTTGTAAGTATCGCCGCCGTAACGTTTTTGATAGAGGTCACTATTGTTTGCATGACCTTCAGCACGTGAAAGCTCTATCATGCACTCGCCGATGATTCCAATAGAGGTCAAGTGATCTAATCCCTGGCTAAGATAAATGAAATTGCAGTAAGGCATTATTCTATAGAGAACAGATCGTGCTAGCCAGAATAATGTTCATTATAATAAATTAATGAGCATTATATCGGACACATTGATATTGTCGATCTCTAATGTGAATGTCTTGGTAATCCTTTTTCATCAACGACCCTCAAATGTAGTGTTGCTGGTTCCAAACAAGCGCCTGTTGAAAGTTGCCCGACCATTGATCGATAGATTTCCTGCCAAGGTGTTTGGTTATCCAGCTCAGGTAAAACCAAGTTTGCTTTTCTTGTTTCAAGTTCTTGATCGTCAATGAGCATATCTACTTGTCGGGTGTTCAGGTCGATCCTAATTTTGTCACCGTTTTTAAGAAGCGCGAGCCCGCCACCCACAGCTGCTTCTGGAGAGGCGTTAAGTATGGAGGGGCTTCCTGACGTTCCACTTTGCCTACCATCACCAACACAAGGTAAAGAGGTAATCCCTTGTTTAACAAGGCTATCGGGCGGCAACATATTCACGACTTCTGCTGAACCGGGATATCCAATCGGGCCACAGTTACGAATGAAGAGGATAGAGTTCTCAGTGACCCCAAGATCTGGGTCGTTTCTTCTTTTGTGGTAATCCTCTGATCCTTCAAAAACGATTGCATCACCAATAAATACATTGGGTTGTGCTGGGTCTTGTAAATATCTTTTGCTAAAGGCTTCATCAATGGCAGAAGTTTTGAGGACGGCATTGTCAAACAGATTACCAGATAGAACCATAAGACCAGCTGCTTTTAAAATTGGGTCTTCGGTACTTCGAATGACGTCTCGATCATGGGTGAAACTATTTCGACAATTTTCACCAATGGACTTGTTGTTCACGGTTAGGCAATTTGTGTGGAAGAGATCCGCTTTAATCAGCTCAGCAATAACGGCCGGTACACCGCCAGCTTTATGGAAGCGTTCACCGAGGTGGCGACCCGTCGGTTGGCAATCAACGATCATCGGGATGTCGTAACCGATCCTTTGCCAATCATCCATATTCAACTCTACGCCCATATGGCGCGCAATCGCGATGAGGTGTGGTGGGCAGTTTGTTGATGCGCCCAAGGAAGATGCAAGAACAATCGCATTTTCAAAGGCTTCTCTGGTGAGAATCATTGAGGGTTTGAGGTCTTCCCAAACCATATCTACGATACGTTTACCAGTGTAATAGGAAATTTGACCGCGTTCACGATAGGGCGCAGGGATTGAGGCGCAACCCGGCAATGACATGCCGAGGGCTTCTGCAAGACAGTTCATGGAAAGGGCCGTTCCCATGGTGTTGCAGTGGCCTATTGATGGCGCAGATGCGGCGGCTAAATCCATAAAACCATCGTAGTCGAGCTCACCTGCAGCGAGTTGTTCTCGCCCTTCCCAAATAATACTTCCCGACCCAACGACACGTCCATTGTGATAACCATCAAGCATCGGACCACCCGAAAGGACAATGGCTGGTATGTTGACGGTTGCAGCGGCCATCAGGCATGCAGGAGTGGTTTTATCGCAACCCGTGGTCAATACAACCCCATCCAGAGGGTATCCATAGAGCACTTCGACAAGACCAAGGTATGCCAGATTTCTATCAAGCGCAGCTGTTGGACGTTTACCGGTTTCTTGAATAGGGTGAACCGGAAACTCTAGCGGGATCCCGCCAGCATCGCGAATGCCCTCTTTTACGCGAACCGCGAGATCAGTGTGGTGCCTGTTACAGGGCGTTAAATCAGAACCAGTCTGTGCAATACCAATGATGGGCTTACCGGATTGCAATTCTTCTCGGGTCAGACCAAAATTTAGATATCGTTCTAAATAGAGTGCTGACATGCCGGGGTCATCTACATCATCGAACCATTTTTTACTTCTAAGTTCTTCCGGTGTTATGCGTTTTTGGTTCGTCATTTTAATCTCATTCCTACTTGCCCGACTTTTTCAGTCTGCTTTTTGTTCTTTCCATGACTTGAATTGACTTTAGTTATCTTGCCCGCCCGTTACCCGGTTGCGTCCAATTAACGGGTATTGTTCTACTTCAAATACGGTACCACTTACGGGAGCGGATTTATCCGACACCCAGAAAATAACGTGGTTCGCGACCTGTTCTGGCCTTAGGATTGTTCCCGATGGCGCTGAAAGAGGGGAGACCTTTTCTAACCAGTTTTCAGAGTTACCCTCTGTAAGCTGCAATTTGTGTTCGTTTTCCGTGAGGGTCCAGCCAACATTGACTTGGTTTACCCGTATTTTTTCTGGTCCAAGGGCATCACCAAGATTACGGGTTAGGGTTTGTAATCCGCCCTTTGTCGTGGAATAAATCAACAAATCTGGTTGACCACAATGCGCATTGATTGAGCCAATATTGACGACACTACCAAATCCCTGACGTCGAAAACTCTCCATTGCGGCCTGTATCATGAGCATAGGAGCACGCAAGTTGATGGCCATGACATGATCAAAATCTTCGGCAGAGGCGCTATCGATATTGTGCCGAGGAGAAATACCAGCATTGTTTACCAGCCCATGGAGGGTGCCAAAGTGCGTAACGCATTTAGTAACAAGCTGTTTTGGAAATTCGGGTTCGGCAATATTACCTGCCAAGCCGGAAACGCGTTCTTCGCCAAATTTCGAGCTCAATTCAGTGATCGCTTTGGCCACCAGTTGTTCGCGTAAGCCATGAAGGAATACCTTCGCCCCTTCTTTGAGGGCTTGTTCGGCGATTGCACGACCAATTCCACTACTGGAGCCTGTCACTAATATAATTTTATTATTCAAGAGCATAATTAAGATCTTTAATCTTGTGAGTTAATAATATTTTCGGCGATACCAGTGATATCGAGGTCAATTTTGAACAAAGCGCCTGCATCTGGATTTTGAGCGAGTTCTTCTGGAGTAAGTCTTGTTGATGCAGAAGTTACAAAAAGGGTTTTAAGATCTTTTCCACCAAAACAAAGTGATGTCGGTCGCCTAACCGGCATATCGATTTTTCTCTCAATGGTGCCGCTGGGGCGATATCTTGTAAGCGCCCATCCATCCCACTGTGCATTCCAGAGACAGCCTTCACTATCAACGGTCATGCCATCAGGGTAGCCATCGTCTCCTGAGAGTTGAACAAAAATTTCTGGTTTGCTGGTTATGCCATATTCGGGACTATAAGAGGCGGTCATGATCTTTTGAGAGGGGGAGTCCGCGAAATAAATACGGTCACCTTCTGGGTTGAATGCTGGACCATTAAAAACCACAAACTTTTGGTTTTCTTGGATAATTTCTCCAGATTGGTATCTCCAGAAGCCAGCAATTGCATTGCTTTCCAAAAGATGTTTTGCACCAAAGATAAAATTACCAAAGCGGTCAGCCTTGCCGTCGTTCATCAGGCAGTCCTCAGCTCCAAGACTGGGGGCGAGGGGCGTTACAATACCGCTTTCAGTATCGATATGTGAAAGACCTTGGCCGAGAGCAGCAATAAGGCCTCCGTCTTGCCAAAGGGCGATCGATCCTGTGGGTGCCGGGAGGGAGATGAAGCCCATATTGGTTCCATCTCCGTTTTGCCGGTAGAGCAGGGCATTTTCGATATCCAACCAGTAGAGGCAGTCTTCTCGGTGATCCCAAATCGGAGATTCCCCCAATAAAGCTGGTCCCGCCCAAACTTTTTTAATCGTATAGCCCTGTTCCATTTGCCACCTATATTCGTAATTCTGTTTTTGGATCGAATAGGCTAGCTTTACCCATATCTACCATGAATGCCATAGTTTCCCCTGGCTCAGTAGTATTGTATGGGTTTACCCGTGCGATAACTTCTCGTCCACCAAGCTCAATATAAGTTAGGGTATCTGCGCCAGTAGGTTCCAAAACTTCTACTTGGCAATCAAAAGCTTGTAATCTGTTGTTGAGGGACATTTCAGAATCAGAACAATGGGTCAACGTTTCTGGGCGAATACCTAGAATAACATCTCTTCCGACCCATTCGCTGATGTCTTGACGGTCCTCGGGCAATGCAAGGAACACAGAGCCGCGGCTTCCATTTGCGGTACGCTCTATAGAAACTCCGAGCTTTCCGTTTTCGCTTACAACAGCTGCAGGGACAAAATTCATAGGGGGTGAACCAACAAAACCTGCGACGTACATGTTTGCTGGCTTTTCATAAACTTCCTGCGGGCTGGCGAATTGCTGTACTTCACCCTCTTTGAGGATGGCAATACGGCTGGCAAGTGTCATGGCTTCAATTTGGTCATGTGTTACATAGACCATCGTCGTACCAAGGCGTTGGTGGAGCTTTTTAATCTCTGTGCGCATTTCTACCCGGAGTTTTGCATCCAGGTTGGAAAGGGGTTCATCGAAGAGAAAGATTTCTGGATCGCGTACAAGGGCACGGCCCATGGCTACACGTTGCCTCTGACCACCAGATAACTGAGCAGGCTTACGGTCACTTAGGTGATCAATTTGAAGCATGCGAGCGGCTTCATCAACACGACGCTCACGTTCTTCCTTGGTCACTTTGCGCATTTCGAGACCAAAACCAATGTTTCTGGCCACTGACATATTAGGGTAGAGGGCGTAACTTTGGAAAACCATTGCAATATCACGGTCCTTTGGGTGGACGTCGTTTACAACGGTTTGATCAATAAGGATTTCGCCATCGGTAATCGTATCCAAGCCTGCAATCATGTTGAGCAGGGTTGATTTACCACAACCGGAAGGCCCGAGGAGCACGAGGAATTCGCCATTCTCTAGGTCGAGATCAATGCCCTTAAGGACTTCGACAGAACCGTATGATTTTTTGACGTTTTGTATGGATAGGGATGCCATGAGGATATTTCTCCTTACCCTTTAACTGAGCCAGCGGTTAAACCGCGTACGAAGTAACGACCTGCCAGCACATATACTGCCAGTGTTGGAGCGGCTGTAATTAAGGCTGCAGCCATATCAACGTTGTATTGTTTGACACCAGTCGTCGTGTTTACAAGATTGTTCAAAGCAACAGTGACAGGTTGTCCGCCACCAGTGGTAAACGATGCACCGAAAAGAAAGTCATTCCAGATCTGAGTAAATTGCCAAATAACTGTCACCACGATAATGGGGGGGGAAAGAGGCAACATGATCCGCCAGAAAATCATGAAAAATCCTGCGCCATCAATCGTGGCTGCCTTGATGAGATCATCTGGAATATTGACATAGTAGTTTCTGAAAAACAGGACTGTGAACGGAAGACCGTAAACGATATGGACCAATACCAGTCCAGGCACAGTATTGGCCACTCCCAGGAAACCAAGGGATTGTGCCATGGGGAGCAGGACAACTTGAAATGGGATAAAGCACCCAAAAAGGATCATTGCAAAAATTAAGTTTGCACCCTTAAACTTGAATTTTGTCAGCGAAAAACCCGTTAGAGCGCCCAGCAAGGTCGAAATTGTTACCGCTGGAATTGTCATCGCAACTGAATTCCAGAAATAAGGTTTCAACCCGGTGCAACTTACCCCAATACAAGCTTCATTCCAGGCGTAACCCCATGCATCAAAGTTTATTTCAGCTGGTAGGGACAAAAGAGTACCATTTCTGATTTCGTCGAGATCTTTCATGGATGTTGAAAGAACAACAATCAGAGGAAGTATGTAGTAAGCGGCAAAAATTAATAGAAGAGTGTATAGGCCAAAGCGTGCAGCAGATTGCCATGGACTTTTACCCCCGGGCAGAGCGGTGATATCAGTCATGCTTCTTCTCCCTTAGTTCCGAATAGAGATAAGGGATTACGATTGCCATAACTGTTGCCAACATCATTATTGCAGAGGCTGCACCCAGTCCAATCTGATTACGTCTAAACGTCATTTCGTACATGAAATTCGCAGGCAATATTGTACTGTATCCAGGTCCACCGCCGGTCAAAGCCACCACTAGATCAAAGCTCTTTACTGCCAAGTGGGTGAGGATAAAGAAACAGCTTAGGAACACAGGTCGTAAAGTGGGGAGGATGATGACGAGATAAATGCGTGATAGAGAGGCGCCGTCTAGATAAGCAGCTTTTATGATCTCACTATCTACACCGCGTAGAGCGGCTAGAAATAGCGCCATGACAAAGCCCGACGATTGCCAAACGGCTGCAATGACAAGCGTATAAACCGCCATTTCACTGTTTATGAGCCAATCAAAAGAAAAACTTTCCCATCCCCAGGACCGCACTGTGTTTTGAATGCCGAGGCCTGGATTTAAGATCCATTTCCAAGCTGTACCAGTGATGATGAAGGATATGGCCATTGGATAAAGGTATATTGTGCGTAAAACACCTTCGGCACGAACGCGTTGGTCCAGAGCAATTGCAAGGAGACATCCTAAAACGATGGAGACTAGAATGAAAAGACCGCCAAATATTAGCAGGTTTTCCATGGCAACATTCCAGGGGGTCATTTTCCAGAGGCGGATATACTGGTAAAAACCCTCGAAAGAGTAGCTCGGAAGCATCTTTGACTTTGTAAGAGAGATGTATCCTGTCCAGGCGATGAAGCCATAAACAAAGAATATCATCAATGCAAAAGTCGGTGCCACTACCAGTTTTGCCACGTTCCGGCGCAACCAATCTAAAAGCGGTTGTTTAGCGGGTATGGATTTCTGAGTCATGAGGCTCGTCATCTATTACAGAGCATTAAAACCTAAACATCCATACGGATATCAGGTGCTCTAAGTAAAAAAACTAAAGCTTACTAGAACACTGTTCCAAAAAGGTAAGCTTTAAATTATGAGCAATATTTCTTAAGTGCTCATTCCTAAAAAAAGAGGCGGTGCTCCTTGGGAGACGCACCGCCAACACCGGGAGGATTACTCGGCGAGTTCAATAGATTCTGCAAGGCGCGCGACAGCGGCTTCAGAAGTCATATTAGAGTTGAAGTGTTCAGTTACCACATCAAGTACGGCACCGCGGACGGCACCAGATGCAGCGATTTCATGCGCGACAGAACCGACAAGAGATCCGGCTTCTGAAGAAGCCTGAAGGTCGACCATGGATTTAACAGCACATTCGTCAAATTTCTCAGCGGAAACACCCATACGAGCAGGTATTGAACCCTTATAAAGGTTAAATGTTTCCTGGAATTTTTCACCAAGGATAAGGCGAGCGAGTAGTTCTTGTCCGGCTTTGTCATCATCGTTTGTTACATTGAACATAGCAAAGCTGTCTGAGTTCAGAATGTATCCACCTTTTGAAGGGGTTGGGATACAGAGGAAATCTTTGCCAGGCTCTTTACCTGCAGCAATGAATTCACCCTTTGCCCAATCGCCCATAATCTGCATGGCTGCTTCGCCGCGCATAACCATACTTGTCGCCAAGTTCCAGTCACGACCAGGGAAGTCGGCATCGACGTAACCACGCATTTTACGCATCTGATCGAACACTTTGATCATGGTGTCTGATTTCAGTGTATCAGCGTCGAGTTCGACAAAGGCTTTATTGAAAAATTCTGCTCCGCCGAGACCAAGAGCAACTGTTTCAAATACAGTTGCATCCTGCCAAGGTTGACCACCATGAGCTAATGGAATGATGCCTGCTGCTTGTAGTTTGTCAGCAAGTGCATTGAATTCGTCCCATGTACGGGGTGGTTCGCCGTCCACTTTTGCAAGTGCTTCAGGGTTGACCCAGATCCAGTCAACACGGTGAATGTTAACAGGTACAGCAACGTATTTACCATCGTGTTTAACGATATCCTGGAGCAATGGAGGCAGAACGTTATCCCAACCTTCCTGTTCACCAAGTTTTGTCAGATCACCAAGCGCACCTGCTTCGGCCCATTCTTGGATGTTTGGGCCTTTGATCTGAACCGCTGCTGGTGGGTTGCCAGAAAGTACGCGTGAGCGCAAGACGGCAGCCTGAGCATCACCGCCACCGCCAGCTACCGGAGCATCGAGCCATTTACCACCGTTGGCTTCGAAATCTTCTTTTAGAGCTTTAACAGCCTTAGCTTCGCCACCAGATGTCCAGTAGTGAAGTACTTCTGCAGTCGGTTGAGCTTGAACATTTACAGCGCCAAGAATAAGTGAACTGACAAGAGCGGTGGATACCGCAAGTTTATGTGTAAGTTTTTTCATTCCCAATTTCCTCCCCGTGTATTGTTGACAAAGAACCAAGGAGCGCCCCATAGATTATTGTTAGCTGTTCAGGGCACTTTGGTTTCGATAGGCTTAGTAAAACTCCTTCGGGCAAGATTTGCGATCCTTTTAAGGTAACAGAAGATTGCAGACCGGTCCGGTTGTTACAAACAGATACATTAAGAATAATAAGTTTATAATTTTCAGCCAGTTGCCGCAGGCGCGAAATATTACAGGTAAAAGTATGGAAAAGGCTAAACACCTTCTGATCGTAGATGACGACGAAGAAATTAGAGAGCTTTTAACGGGATTTTTAACTCAACGAGGATTTAGAGTCTCTGTCGCGGGGGGCGGCGAAGAGATGCGTCGCGAGCTTGCACGCTGGTCTATAGACCTCATCATACTCGACATAATGTTACCTGGTGAAGATGGGTTGAGCCTATGTAAGTCGGTCAGAGAAAAGTCGGATGTGCCCATCATAATGCTCACGGCAGTTACGGGGGATTCTGATCGTATAGTTGGTTTAGAAGTCGGAGCAGATGATTATTTGGAAAAACCTTTTAACCCTCGGGAACTTCTTGCCCGTATGAAAGCTATTTTTCGTCGTGTATCGGGAACAACAACAGATGAGGAAGATGAGGGCGTCAAGGTTGCCAACCGCTTATTCAAATTTTGTGGGTGGATCTTAAACGAGGGAAAACGAGAACTGCGTTCTCCTGATAAATTTGTTGTGCATCTCTCATCTGGTGAATTTGCTTTGATTGTTGCCTTTCTCGAACAACCACAACAAATTTTAACCCGGGATGATTTAATCAATGCCACCCGAGGGGTCGAGGCTATCGCTTTTGATCGCAGTATCGATATTCAGGTGAGTAGATTGCGTAAAAAACTTGAAGGTGACTGTGATAAGCCCAAGCTTATAAAAACTGTTAGAGGACAGGGCTATATCTTTGCAGAGAAGGTGGGCGAAAGCTCTGTTAAAGGGCGGTCTTAAGTGAGTGTTATTAACACAATTTTAAAAAAGTGGTTCCCCGAAAAAGTTCGGTTACGCATATTAATATTCGGGTTTTGTTGCGGTATGCTAGCCACGTCGTTTGCAGCAATTGGGGTAGGTGCGATCATAAGTCGGCGGGCCGAGATTGCTGAGGCGACATGGATTGGGCCAGTTATCGCAAGGGTATATGAAGAACTTTCTCATGTACCAGAGGAAAGACGCGTTTTGGCCACTGCAAATTTTAACAGAGCGGACGCCGTTCAGTTCAAACTGGCTAATTCTGAAGACCAAGATTACCAAGATAGCACCTCATTAGTGGGGAACTCGAAAGTTGTCACGAATGCTTCGACCTTATGGCGAACACCAAAAATAACTCTGACGGTTTTTGGTGGAAAACCTCGTTCACGACTACTAAAAACAAACCACCCTCCTGAAGATTTAACAGCAAGACTAACATTTTTGGTTTCTGCAGTCGCGCGGCATGATCAATCTTCAAACATCGTATTGGTTATGCCGAACGGGGATGAGCTTATTGTTTCTAGCCCAAAGTACTGGCGCGACCGAACCACGGAGGTTCAATGGTTGTTAATCATGATCTCTGGGATGCTTTTTACGGCCCTTTTATATGTAATGGGGACACGCAAAATATTACGCCCATTTCGCTATCTTGGCGATGGCGTTATATCTGGGGAAAAGGTGTTTTCTCATATTTCGTGGCCTAAAGAAGCTCGTGAAATAGCAGAGCGTCTTTTCCTTGAACAAGAAGAAAAAGCCGAAGTGATAGAGGAACGAACCCGTATGTTGACGGCGATTTCTCACGACCTTCGAACGCCCGCCACACGCTTAAGGCTTCGGGCGGAATTTGTTGAAGATGAAGAGCTAAAGAATAAGATCCTTGCTGATCTTGATCTCATGCTGGCGATGACACGAGATGCCATTGATTTTCTCAAAGGTGGGCTAGAGACAGAGGAAGTGGAATATTTTGAAATTGTTTCTTTGGTGCAATCTATTTGCGATGATTTCTCTGATGTTGGAATGCCTGTAACCTTTTTGCCAATTCAATACCCAACTCTGCGAACTACAGGCACTGTTTTTAGTTCACAAGAAAAGTCAGTGCCCTTGGATAGTTTAACAAAGGGAGTGATGCAGGGGCGACCACGGGCCCTAAAACGCGCGATCACAAACCTTGTGGCAAATGCGGTAAAGTATGGATTTCAAGCCAAAGTGTGCTTAACAATTGAGCCGAGCAGGGCGTTAATAGAAGTAATCGATAGAGGCCCGGGTATTCCTGAAGATGAAATGGAAAATGTCCTCAAGCCTTTTTACCGTCTAGAAAAGTCCCGTAACAGAGAAACTGGTGGCAGTGGACTTGGCTTAAGTATCGTAAGCAGTGTCATTCAATCTCATCAGGGTACGGTTGATTTGATAAATCAACCTGTTCAAGGGCTTAACGCGACTATCTACTTGCCGCGCTCCAATAACCTATCTTGATAATACTGAGTCTTAATTTGAAACTGGGATCAATAAACTGCGATAGGCGTTATTGATCCCGGTAACGGCCTTATTCAGCTGCTTTGTGGGAAAGAGCGTTATCGTTGAAACCGGATGGCTCTTGTATCAGCTTGGTAAAAATTAACGGTAACTCCTCTGGAGGTTTTGTTTCTTCAGGAATAAGTAGAATACCGTGGCGTTGGAGAAACAGACCAATTTTTTCCTGACCAAAAGCAACAGCCAATGGTGCGCTCATAATTAACCCAATGAGTATGGGTGCTAACCATGGGAGTAATTCTGGAGCTTGATTTAGATATACCGCTCCCAGAACCAATGCCGCGATTAAATGGGCTCTGTGTTGTTTGAAAGCTTCACCCCATGGGATAGTTCGACCATTACGACTTTGAGCATCCCATTTAACGGTTTTTCCAAGTAACAGAGCAGTGATTATCTTTACGTGGAATATCATTAATACCGGGGCCGTTATCGCAGAGAAAACCATCTCGATCAGGCAGCTTATGGTAAGTTTGATCGGGCCGCCGTAGGAGTTTGTTTCTTTGTACGCCAGTATTAAGGCGAGTATTTTCGGGGCAAATAGCATACTCATAACAATGATAAACAAGCTGAGTGGTGATGCGGTATAAGGAGTCAACATCGACCATTCGTACGGAAGCGGAATTACCGGGCTAATTGGCATTGTACGCTCGGTAACCAGGAAAGCACTCATGAGTAACAGCATCATCCAAAGGTAAGACGAGGCATAGCTCATGGCCCCCATCAACATGTGAATTCGACTGACTTTCTTTAATCCCTTTGTGCCGATCAGACGCATGTGCTGAAAATTGCCCTGACACCATCTCTGATCCCTGACAATGTGATCTAGGATGTTTGTCGGAACCTGTTCATAACTTCCTTTGCCTTCGGGATAGATCCAAACATCTTGATCTGCACGGCGCAACAATGCGGCCTCAACAAAATCGTGACTTAAGATTTCACCGGACAGAGGACCCTTCCCAGATAATATGGGAAGATCACAATGTTTGATGAAGGGGGCTAACCTCAGGATGGCATTGTGACCCCAGTAATTGCCATCATTCATGGCCCAATAACTCAAGCCTGTGGCGAATAGTTCACCTGTTAATCTGATGTTGAATTGGGTTAATCGGCCAAAGAGAGTTTTCTGCCCCATGGCGCGAGGAAGAACTTGGATGAGCCCTGTGCCTGAGTTGTTGTCCATCATTCTCGTCATGTTGAGAATTGTTTCACCAGACATTATGCTATCGGCATCAAGCACCACCATATAGTCATAATCATCGCCCCAACGGTCGCAAAAATCTTTAATATTACCAACTTTTCGATTGGTATTTATTTCTCTGCGTCGATAGTGAAACTTTCCTTGCAGGCCATAGCGATGATAGAGCTCTTGTGACAGAGTTTCTTCTTTTGCTGCAATGTCTAGATCAGTTGTGTCACTTAAAATAAAGAAATCAAAAGAGTTACCGTGACCCGTAGCAAGGACTGAGCGCAAGGTTTGCTCCATCCCCAAAAATACGAGATCTGGGTCTTCATTGTACGCTGGCATTACAATGGCTGTTTGGCCTTTAGGTGTCGAATTTGGATCAAGATCCTGGGCTAGAGGCGTAACGACAGAGGCTGCTTTGTTTGAATAAATCAGCCGGAAGATAAAACCTATAACTGAGGTCCAGAACGACTGGCTGATCCAAAGAAAAGCAATTGTTGATAAAAATACATAGGCCGCTTCGAGGAGGCTTAGCCCGTTTTCAAATAAATTGAGTGCAAGGTTGGTGCTAAGCGCGCCGACGGTCAATGATAGCAACAAAACAAGAAGTAGTCTTCTTCGGTACCGAAGTTTCGAAAGACCGGTTTTGCAGGATTTATCTGATTGTTTGTTCATTAATGTGTCCTGCATTAAGCGTATTTCGTTGTATAAAGATAAGTCCAGGTTTCGGTCAGAGCTTCATCTCCTAACCTGAGAAAACCTCGTAAATCACAAGGTCGATCGTCGGTTGGTTTCAAGTTGAATTCCGCTCGCCATAGATTGTTTTCAGGGTTTTTAAAAGCTTTTACATCATAGATCTTACCTGCTTGGCAGGTGAATGTTGCTTCTACGGGGCTACCTCCTGGAATAGATTTAAGTTTTTGACTGTCGAACTCGACGACAAAAAAGCGGGCATCAGAGGGATGTCCATAGGCAAACCCAGCTCGATTTGCTGGTCCCTCTCTGGTGCTAAAGGTTTTACCAGTAGGTGGCCATTGTTCTGATTTGATGTAGCTGGTTAAGCGGTAACCATAACGATGTGACGTACCTGCTTTGAGCGGTGTGTCGGATACCCAGTAGGAAACAACGTTATCAGTCGTCTCCAGATCAGATGGGATTTCAACGAGTTCAACATGACCCGGACCCCAATCTTCTTTTGGCTCTATCCAAATGCTGGGTCTGATTTGATAACGAGATTCGAGATCTTCATAATGCATAAAGCTTCGATCGCGTTGGGAAAGGCCAAAACCTTTTGTCCCGCTGTCGACAAAAGACGAAATTGTAAGATCTTTTCGACGGGTAAGGGGACGCCAGAGCCACTCCCCTGTACTGGTTTCAACCATTAGGCCATCTGAATCGTGTACTTCAGATCGATAATCATCCAACCCTTTGGTATTCTCACCAAACAAGAACATACTTGTGAGGGGTGCCAGACCAAGCTTTTGGATGTCTTCTCGGGCAAACAAGGATACTTCAACATCAATGACAGTGTTTTCACCAGGTTGAATGATAAACCGATAAGCCCCTGTAATGCTCGGGCTATCAAGAAGAGCCATAATGACAACAGAATTGGCATCGTCTGCAGAGTTCGCGACGGGTTTCTCAATCCAAAATTCCTGGAAAACGGGAAACTCTTCTCCAGTGGGTTCGGCTGTGTCGATGGCAAGACCTCTTATCGAAAGGCCATATTGCTGGTTCATGCCAAGTACGCGAAAGTAGTTCGACCCTAAGAATGAAATAAGCTCATCATAGTATTCACTGTTCAGTTGGTGATGAACTCTGAACCCTGAGAATTGGAGGTTATCCAAATCTTTTTCTGTGGGTTGCTCGCCTTCATACCAAAACATACCGGGTTGAATTGTTTGTTCGACTTCTTTGCCGTCGTTTTGCAAGTTGATGGCAACGGTATCGTGAAAATAGGGGCCGCCCGGGTGAAAGAACTGAAGTTGAAAGGGGCCGCTGTCTTTCCAGAGCGGCTTTTGTGGATTGTAATAAATCTTAGAGAACTGTTCTACCGACATAGTCTTCCAAAAATCACTCAGGCCATTCTGCGGCTTGGAATAAACTCTTTGTGCGAGTTTTTCAGCTTTTGAAATGACATCATCATAACTGGTAAGGGAAGCGCCAGTGGCTGCTTTCGCTACTGCGCCAGGTATAAAACCTACTCCAGCTAAAGATATTGTTGTTAGAAGAAAGTCTCTACGGTTCATCAGTTCTTATTCTATGTAATCTATGTTGCAGAGGAAGTCGCTGAAATGTAATGGCTTTTCAAGGGTTATTTCTGTGGCATTGCATTTTTTTTGCATTTTTTTGTAATTTGTCTTCCTCCAAGTTTTTCACTTGTATCTATGTTAGATTGGTTTTTTGTAATCTTTCTGTTAGGGCGAGGATATACAATCCTCATCACAACTTCGCGAACAGGGTTTACTGTATAGGGCATTGATCCGGTATCATTTTAAAGATAGAGAAGGCGACAACCCTGAAAAATGAACCGAGTTATGAGTAAATGAATATAGATAAAGCGCTCCCTCCCGAACAAAAGTTGTCTCAAGCAGCAGTTGCGGTGAAGAGAGAACGCGATCCCCGCTTGGATTTTTTCAGGGGGGTGGCGATGTTGATTATCTTTGTCGCTCATGTTCCTGGAAACTATTGGGCGAAGTTCATACCCGCACGATTTGGACCGAGTGATGCTGCGGAAATGTTTGTTTTCTGTTCTGGCTTTGCTGCGGCGATTGCTTTTGGTGGAACTTTTCGACGTTCGGGATTCTTTATGGGAACGGCGCGTATTGTCATCCGCTGTGTCCAGATCTATATGGCTCATCTGGGACTATTTTTCGTCCTTGCCACTGTTTGTGCAGTTGCAACGGCCTATTTCATAGACTTTAATTATATTGGTAAATTAAACCTGACGTATTTTTTTAATAATACGGGTGAAGCCTTAGCAGGCTTGTTTACTTTGACCTATGTACCAAATTTCTTTGATATCATGCCCATGTACATAGGGGTTTTGGCTCTTGTCCCCGTGGTAATTTTACTCGCAAGAATACATCCTTTGATGGTCCCTGTGTTCTCACTTGGTTTGTACATAGCAACTTGGTATTGGGAATTACAATTTCCTGCTGAACCTTTTTCTAACCGACCCTGGTTTTTTAACCCGTTGGCTTGGCAGCTGTTATTTTTTACTGGTTTTGCAATATCCGCCGGCTGGATAAAAGCCCCGCCACCTAACAGATACTTATTACTCGCCTGCATTATTTTTGTCCTTGCACTGGTTCCCATTAGTAACTGGCCAATTATGCGTGAGTTCCCGGTATTGAAAGAGTTTAGGTCTGAATTGATATATGGCTTCAAGAAAACTAACTTTGGAATTCTGCGTTGGATACATTTCCTTGCTTTGGCCTATATTTGTGTGACTTTGCTCAAAGGGCGTGAACAAATACTCAAACACCGTTATTTCGATCCCATTATCAAGTGTGGTCAACAGGCGTTACCTGTTTTCCTTTTGAGTATGACGCTTTCATGGATTGGGGGCATAATTCTTGATCAAATTGGCCGCGAAGCGCTTGGCCTTACAATTATAAATGTGAGTGGAATTGTTATTCTAATTGGCTTTGCTTATGTTATGTCTTGGACCAAGTCATCTCCATGGAGGACGAAACCCGTACATAAATCTGTCCCAAAGCCCGTAACACATACGAGGATTGGGGATAACGCGGTTCAGCCTGCCGAATAATAATATGGAGATAATAAACTTGAATATAGAAGTCTGTTATAAGTGATGAGAATTGGGGTTCTCATATCAATAAGTTTTGTTTATTTGAGCGCCTTGTCCGGTGCTTTTGCTGGCGGCAAAGTTATTGATCGGCACATTGACTTACCTTCGTTGGCTAGCTCCACGCCGTATTCTTTATACCTTCCAGAAGGGTATTGTGATAGCGGTTTATCCTATCCGGTTCTATATCTTCTTCATGGCTATGGAGGTACACATCGTGACTGGTTAAAGGCTGGGCAAGTTGGCCAAACTCTTGATCGACTGATATCGGCGGGGCGCATTTCTCCTATCCTTGTTGTAATGCCTTCTGCGTCGAAATCCTGGTATGTTAATTCATCCAAATATGGGAAGTACGAAACGGCTCTTTTACACGATCTCCCGAAATACCTAGAAGCAGAACTATATAGTTTAAAAACGAGAGAAGGGCGTGCTGTTGCAGGTCTTTCAATGGGAGGGTATGGCGCGTTAAGGTTTGCTTTTAGATCTCCGGAAAGCTTTGCTTCAGTGGCCGCTTTAAGTCCAGCGATCTTCCCAAATGTTATCAGCAAGGATGAATTTAAACCTGTGCAAATTAAACTTTTTGCCGGTGCTTTCGATGACCCATTTTCAGTGACCAAATACAATGAAAAGAACGTGTTTACTCTCGTTCAGACAGCTTCCAATCCGCCAGCAACTTATTTAACTGTAGGAGATGATGATTGGTTTGGCCTGTACGACGGAACTTTTGCCTTTTATCAACAATTGAAAAGTCAAAAGATAGCTGCAGAATTGAGGATTACAGATGGAAACCATGACTGGAAATTATGGTCGAAAGAAATAGAGCCAGCACTTATTTTTCTGGATAGCCAATTGTCCGCTGCTACCAAAATTCCCTCGTCAAAAGGTATCACTACTAGGAGGGAGCAGTCTTCTTTTTGCTCTCCGGGTTAACTCGTATCTAAAATTGATATCTAAGTTTACGAATTCAAACTCAGAATATACCCTGTATGATTATCATACAGGCACCTGCGGCAACGATGTAGCCAAAATCAACCACGATGGCATAGGTTGATTTTTTTACAAATCCTCCTGCGGAAGCTACGAATGATGCGATTGCGATTATTGTAAAAATTGCTGTAAATAACGCGTTATTTGTAGCAGTTATTCCTATAATCCAAGCGAGAAAAAATAAAGCAATGAGCTGAGTAGCCATCGCAAAAACCGGCATTTTATCTGTACTATCAAGGGATATACCAGAACCCTCTGCCCATTTTTTACCAAAGAGTTTGGGACTATACCATGCCCATCCAAGTAAGAATGAAACAATGGTACCTACAGTTATTGCAAGCCAGTTAACGTTAACGATTTCACTCATTTTCCGTCCTGAAAGTAGGTTGTAGTCAGAAGTGTTTATATATAATAAACCGATTGGTAAATTATATATGATTTTGAAATACGATCAAGCCCGTGAATTAATACACGACTTAATATGCTCTGGATCAGTTATTCGAGTTCGTTGAAATCACGAGCTTATGTATGGTTTTTCTAACCAAAGGTGCTACGACCAATACGATAGGAAACGCGACCAACCAGGAAGAGAGCCACGTTTCTAACCAAGTAATTAGTAACTCAGGTACAAAACCCATAGTCTGTATGATTGCTATAAAAGTCACGATGCATGACATCATGCCCGATAAAAGAAAACCAAAGAGTATGAATTCAAATTTTGGTGGTATGAAAGGTTTCATGAGCAGGTCTTTTGTTGGTTATTTTATAGAAAATACAAGTATTTCAGATATTAAGCCTAGTGTTAAAAATGACGAATGCAAGTTTTGATCAAGTTTTTTTAAGGAGTTGGTCAAAATGAGATTGGACAACTTTCCATACATGATCAGTTTTCCTAAGTATTAAGTATCGTAATACAGTCCTCATAATGTCGAAGGAGTTTCAAGGTCGATGTCGATCAGCATTGGATGATGATCAGAGGCAATCTCGTTGTTATCGACTTGAACAGATCTAACTCGGGAGGCAAGCATGGAGCCGACAAAACAGTGGTCGAGTTGTCTCAACTGTATCTGACCGCCAATTTTCTTTACGTGGGTATGGAGGGCATTTGGACTAAGCCCAGCAGCGATAGCAGCATCGGTGAACCCGTTGTAATAGGTCGCTCCCTTATGATACGGAGTTTGTCCGGTAATACGGTTATATTCGGCGCTGCCAGGTTCTGAATTAAAGTCGCCCATCCAGATGGCGTCGAGAGGGCATTCAGGTTCGCTCTCTCCATGGGTCCAGTCGCGGTGCGCTTCGTCATCAGCACCGCTCCAAGGACCGCCTTCGAGTGGTGTGCGTTGGTGGCGTTCAAGTAGATATTCGATTTGTTCTAAGCGCTCTTCGACGCCGATGTGAGCAAGGTGGAGTGAAAACACTCGGACAGGGCCGTATGGTGTACGGATCATACATTCTAATGCTGCGTTTTGGGTGTTTAGAGGCGCAATTGTCCTTCGCATGGGCAGTGTGTGAAGTCGTGACCATAAAATAGGAAATCGCGAAAATATCATCGTTCCGAACTGTCGTCGGCGGTTAATCACACGGCCCTTTTCAAAAGTACTCGCATCCATATCAAATGCAGGCCCGTAGGCGCAGTAGTAATTAGGGAGTAAGCGGGAGAGTATTTCGGGTTGGTCGTCAAATCCGGTACGGTGCCAGTGACGTTCTACCTCTTGCAGGGCGATAATATCAGCACCATCAATGACACGAGAAATGCGTTCAAGGTCATAACAACCATCAGTTCCAAAACCATATTGAATATTGTAACTAATTAATTTCATAGGATTGATCGCGCTTCTTGGTAAGGGATTTTAGTGGTGCTGGGATGAAGGAGGTATCAAAATGCTCAGTCATAACCAATTGTATTATGAATTGCGGCCATTTTTACCGCTACCCCCTGTAAGTACGTATTTCATACGAGCTTGCCAAAGTTCAAAGGCAACGACAACACCTTTTAGGAGGCAGAGATCCTTGTTCGCGACACCCTTATGCTTGGTGCGTTTAGAGCTATTGTAATAGCATGTGTGGAGTGATTTTTGTGTAAAGATCTTAGGTCTTGATCCTAGGTTAACCTATTGAATTTATACTAACATAACTAATTTATACAGTTACTGTTATATTCCCTTTTTATCAAAGACTGTCATTTTTGAAAAAAATCCTGTATAAACCTATCTTCATTCGGTGTGTTTATTGAGTTGAGTAATGGTAATAAGTGACAAAACTCCAATTACATTTAAGGACAAATTGCCAGAAGCTGTTGATGTTGTCGTCATTGGGGCTGGCATTATAGGCATCTCTATTGCGTATTTCCTAGGTAAGCAGGGCGTGTCGGTTCTCGTTTGCGAAAAAGGCCGTGTTGCAGGAGAACAGTCTAGCCGTAATTGGGGTTGGGTCCGTCAACAAGGTAGGCATTCGTCTGAACTTCCGATAATGAAAGAAAGCCTTCATATCTGGAAAGGTCTTTCTGCTGAGATTGGCGAGGACCTTGGTTTTCGGCAAGCCGGATGTCTCTATCTGGCTGAAACAAATGCGATGCAGAAAGAAAATGAACAATGGCTTGATGTTGCGCGTCAACATCAACTTGATACCCGTCTCATAAATGCAAAAGAAACCAATGAACTCCTTGGCCAGACCAATAGTCATTGGAAAAGTGCAATCTATACAGCAAGTGATGGCCGGGCTGAGCCGAGAATTGCGGTTCCAAGATTGGCTCGTGCGGCTCAAAGATTAGATGTCAAAATTATTGAAAACTGTGCTGTCCGCTCTCTTGACCTATCAGCTGGAAAATTAAAGGGTGTCGTTACCGAGATGGGGAGAGTAAGAGCGCGTCGGGTTGTCTCTGCCACTGGGGCATGGTCTTCTCTACTGCTAGGACACCATAATGTTTCGCTCCCGCAGCTAAAGGTTAAAGGCTGTGTTGCAAGAACATCTCCAGTAGCTAACTTTTATCTGGGTAATGCCGTTTCAGAAAAAATTGCCTTTCGTAAAAGGCAAGATGGTGGCTATACAATAGCTCTGGCAGATCACACCACACATAATATTTCTCCCAATAGTTTTCGATATTTCCCAAAATTTGTACCGCTTATGAGAAAATCCTTTCAGGATGTTTCTTTCAAACTGGATCAATCATTTTTCTCAGATATCAGCCGTAGAAGTAGATGGAATGAAAATCAGATTACGCCTTTTGAAAAAACGCGCGTCTTGAACCCATTACCAGATCCAAAATTGTTGATTCAAATGCGCAAGCATCTTCAAAAATATGTTCCGGAACTTGCTAATACCCCTTTTGTTGAGACTTGGGCGGGGATGATTGAAACATCGCCTGACGTCCTGCCTATTATTTCTGAGATAGATACTATTCCGGGGTTCCATGTCGTTGCCGGATTGAGTGGTCATGGTTTTGGTATTGGGCCAGCTATTGGACGGGTTATGGCCGATCTATTGATTGGTAGGCCACCGGGACATGATCTGAAACGATTTAAACTAAGTCGTTTTCAAGACGGGACACCAATAGATTTAGAAAACGCGGCCTGACTTAAATTGATCAGTAGCCGCGTTTTCACAGTATTTAAGCCGATATTCAGTTAAGCTGACATTTCCACTTTATCACGAGAACTAACGTCTCCTGCACCTGAAATTTTGTCCATACGTTGTAAAGCCCATATATTATCTGGACGGGCTTCTAGGCGACGGCTAAGCAAGTTTTTTGCGGTTGAGTGACGGCCTGAACGGATTGTCGCATCGATTAACAGTCGGTGGAATACGTCGCGTTGAGCATGACTGCCACCGATTTGTTGGAGATCATCAAATACGGGTAATAAATGGTCAACGCACTTATCATCGTCACCTGTTTTGCAGGCATGAATTGCTTTGGCGAGTGGCATTCCGAAATCACGGAATACTTGTTGTGAAGTGCCTTCACCCAAGCTTTTTTGTTGCATGGTATCTATGAAGGCATCTGCAGCATTACGATTACCACTACTCAGAATTGCGAGGAGATAATGGGCATCAGCAAAAGCAAGACTGTGATCGTTTACGTGGTTCGCAGATAGGGTTGCCATCTCCTCCCAGCGGTTGCCAACATCCACACCTTCGAGTTCCAGGCGATAGAGCAGCGAAACCCCGTTGCTTATATCGCGGAAATCATCGGTATGGTCTTTTCTAATGTATGAATCGTAAAGTTTTAAAACGTCTTCTTTTTGGCCAAGTTCCAGGTGAAACAATGCCTTATGCCAGTGCATGTGATAGGAGAAGTTATTACACTGTTCCCATTCATCTTGATACTGGTTCAGCCAAGCAAGACCCTCGGTCGGCCTATTGGACATCTCCAGAACATGACCTACAGCGTGCGTACCCCACGCATCATTTGGGGCAAGCTCTACACCGTATTTTCCTGTTTTTTCTGCTTCTGCATACGACCCGGTTTCTTCAAGTCCGAAACAATGACAACCAAGAACAAAACCGTAATCCCGTATACCTTCATTCCAGGCAGAGAGAATTTTTGTTGTCGATGCCCGCATGCCATGATTTTTGCCACGAAGAAACTGACAAGCGTGATTAAGTTTTACAGTAAGCGCATCGAGTGGATAGACATCCAATAGGTTATCGAGGCGAGAGATGGCTTTATCCATATCACCGTAACACCAGTCATCAAGTGCTTGGAGGAGTTCTCTTTCTCTATGATTTGCACCGCGTTCTCGGACACTTAATTTAGCCTTGAAAACAGCTTCTAGGGCAATAGGGTCCGTAGTTATTTTGGCGAGCATCTTATAAAAGAAGCCTTTGGCAACAAGAGCGATTACCATCTGAGGATCTGTATCAAGCGTAAGGCTTAGAGCTTCGGGTGTTTTTTTCGAATGAGCCAAAAACAGAGAGACAGTGTTGTCGAAATGATCAACGGCGTTTTGATTTAATGCTGTTACTTCGTGTCCACGACAATCAAACAACACGGTATGCCTCCCAGCAGTTATTATGAGCAATGATTAAGAACTAAACTTCATATGGCATGTTATGACCGTTAGTTTCCAGTGCTCAAAAGATGTCAAACCTGACTGATTTGGAGGGTTGTGATCACTGTGATCGGAGTTTGTTTTTGAGAATGGCGGAAAGGTTACGATTTTTGCGCAGCCTTTCCCTTACATAAAATTAGTGCACACAGCCATCTGACAAAATTGTGAAAGGAAGTAAGCGGCAATCGGGCCTAAGATAATGACAGATTCGTTTAAATTGAGGCTTTTAATGCTCGTTCAATCTGAAGTGACTACACCATTAAATAGGTTTTTACCCCTGATTCTATCTGTGGGTCTTGTCACCTATCTTTATCTATTTGTCGGAGATCGCGCTGCCATTGCGACAGGATTGGGGGTGGCTCTTGGTATAAGTCTCTATCATGCAGCATTTGGGTTTACTTCTGCCTGGCGCCGGTTTCTCACAGATCGATGGGGTGCGGGGCTTAAAGCCCAGATCATTATGCTGGCCATAGTCGTTACCCTGTTTTTTCCTGTACTGGACAGTGGTGGTATTTTTGGCCACAGGGTCGGTGGGTTTGTTAATCCTGCTGGAACAGGCGTTGCAGTGGGGGCTTTTATCTTTGGCATTGGAATGCAGCTAGCTGGTGGCTGTGCAAGTGGTACACTATTTACCGTTGGCGGTGGTAGTATTCGCATGGCTGTCACGCTTCTGACATTCATGTTGGGCTCGGTCCTCGCAACGATTAATTTACCCTTTTGGCACAGCCTCCCTAAATTTGATCGTTTATCAATGGTCTCTCTTTGGGGGTGGGAATTGGCTCTGGCTCTCCACCTCGTCGTTTTCGTGCTACTTTATTTTTTCATTCAAAAAATTGAAATAAAAGAACTACCCTCTAAAACTTTTGCAGCTCCTAAAAGGTCCTATCTCTTCAGGTTAACCCAAGGGCCATGGCCTTTGGTTCTTGGTGCCGTTGCGTTGGCTTTATTGAATTTTGCGATGCTGGCAACTCTGGGACATCCTTGGGGGATAACTTCTGGTATTACCTTGTGGGGAGGGAAACTGGTTACTCTTTTGGGCGTAGATCTTTCGGACATACCCTATTGGAGAGGCAGTATGGCGGCCTTGGATCGATCGATTTTCAGACACGATTCTTCAGCTACGAATATCGGTATTATTGCTGGAGCGATGAGCGCTTCTTTTCTGGCTGGAAAATTTGGAAAATCTCAAAATGTGACAGCGAAAGGGATTATCACGGCTCTTATTGGCGGACTAATGCTAGGTTATGGGGCTCGTCTCGCCTATGGGTGCAATATTGGAGCATTTTTTAGTGGTGTTGCTTCAGGCAGTATTCACGGCTGGCTTTGGTTATTTACTGCTCTTGCCGGTAATTTTATTGGTGTTCGAATTCGTAAAAAAATCCGTCTCTAATTATGAGAGTAAAGCTAGTTGTAGTTTCCTGTAAGTGTAAATTCCTTCCCGCCAATACCACGTTTGAAAGCTGTGACACCGGCAGCTTCTTGAGGGTTTATTCCTCCAAGATCTAGCCACTTAATATTACGTTTTTTGAGTTCTATAATTGCATTCCATATGAGATAATTGTGAGCCCTTAGTTTTCGCCCCTCTTGGCTGTTCCAACCAACGAGGTAGGTCGCACTTGCTTCATGAATAATAATTAAAACAGCGCCAACGGGCGTGCCTTTTTCGATAGCTCTTAATAATAAGAAATCTTTACGATCTTTGGTGAAGCGTTTTAAATTTGATACCAGGGCCGGGCTTGGTCCTTTAAATTCTTTTAGTAGCTTGTCCATTTCATTTAGGGCTAACAACCAGTTTAAATGAGTTCCTTGAGTATCGATTTCGAGAGAAAGCCCCTTTTTGAGTGATTGGTTGAGCTGATTTCGCCAGTTGGACTTTAAGCCAGCTCTAAGATCAGCTTCTGATTTTTGAAGGTCAAGCCAAATAGAAGAATAACCGTCTGTATCAATACGATTGAAGCCACATTTTTGAAGACTAGAGCGGCTTTCTTCCGAATCTGTAATTTCTGGTAAGAAATAGGTGAAGCGCCAAAGTCGTTTGGGATATTTTTTGCGAATTTCTAACCAAAAGGTATTTTGAACGTGTTCTGGAATATCTTTTTCTAACCAGAGTGGGCCTCGGTAAAGACGTACTTTGTGAAATACCTTCATCATACGTTGTTCAAGAACTTGGCAAATTCCAACGATGCGGTTGTTGTAATGGATGGTGGCAAATTTACCAACCAGTCGTTCAGTTACAAGCGCAGTTTGAGCATAAGGCCAGCTCTGGAGTAGATTTGATTTTTCTGCCTTACGAATAAGCTCTCGCCACTCTTTTACAGAAACACTATTCCACTTGATTTCAACGAGAGTATTGAACGATTTATCAGGCATTGGGCCGCCATAGTTGAGAAAACATCTTTTGTATCCTTAATGCTTAACTATGGGTTTTGTAAATGCTTTCTGAGTATTTTCATGTTATTCATAATGTGTAGGGATGTGAATAATAGATTAGGATTACAGGATCTATGGCGAAGATTGTTGCCGTATATAACAAAGATAGAAGACGTGATCACCGACGCGCGGTAAGTCTGGCTGCTAAGCTAAACGGTCTTGATGCGCGGATTAATGGTAAAGATGTCACGATTAAAGATATTAGTCCTGGCGGCGTTGGTATTTCTGGTGAAGAGGCGGATCTTGACGATTATGCTGATATGGATGTTGTTCTTGATGACGACGAAAAGCTTGATATTGAAGGGCTAGGACTTTCGGTTGGAGATGTTATCAGCATAGAAATTCTCTTAGAAAAAGCCGAGCCGTTTTCGATTGCTATTGAGATTCGTAGAGCCGACCAAGAACGTGGAAAGTTAGGCGCCCGTTTTATAAATATCGGAAATCGGGATTTTAACACGTTGGAGAAGATCGTCCTTGGTCGTCTTCGGTAACTTTTTTTAATTAAGTTTTCTCTTATACCGTCGACTCTTAATATTACATTAGGCCGCCAAAACTGGGCGGCCTTTTGCTGTGGCAAATATCCGACTCTCAATAAAGAGTTTGTCGCCGCCAGCATCGGTAATGATTTTATCCTGGCGGTCCGTTTTGACGGTAATTTCTGCCGCTCCACATTCCTGTGCAAGCTGCCTTACTTTTTTCCCGGCGTAGGACAGAACATATTGAATAGCTTCTTCGCTGTTGGTGAAATCAATCTGATCTTTACCGATATGGGCACGGTAGCGTCCCTTTTCTGGCGAAGAAATCAACACGGATATTTTTTGAACGACACCACCCGCTACGGCACCGACAGCATTGGATACCTCGGCATGTTCAGGTAGGTTTAGTGAGGCGTTTAATCGTTTTGCGACATCTTTGTAGTAAGTTGTTGCTGGTGCACCAGTGGCAACAATTGGTCTTCCCAAGTTGATTGAAAAATCAATGACAGAGGGTTGGCTTTCGTTACTTTTATCTCTTAGGGCATTATTGATGAGGTCGTGCCCCAATTTCTGATTATCAGTGAGTGGCGAATAGCTGATTTCTGATAAAGCTGTTTCGAGAATGGTTGTGGCTGAGCCCGTTACGGTTTTTTCGTAAATCATTTCAGCTAAAATTTGAGGCGTGAGGCCCAAGAGTATGCTCTCTTTTTCGACGTGTCGTATGAAGAGTTGAGCTGATAAATTTGCGCCCTCTTTATCCCACGAATTTTGGAAGCCAAGTAGGTGGCTTGCATCACTTGGTGTTAGTCCAGAGACAATAACAAGACCTCGATCAATTAACCGTTGCAGAGGGCTAGCCATAGCTGGCCTTTCCAGTATGGTGTTCAAGGCCACCGGGCCTGCCTGAAGGCCACCCCATATTTCCTGCTCTAGCCGAGAAAGGCTTGATAGTCCTGCATCAAGTGTCCGCAATTTCAAAGCAAACCGCCCGTCATTTGGCCAAACTCTGTCATTTAAGAGCTGTTGTTCCATGACAGAGAGGACTTCTGGATATTGCAGGGCCAAAAGACTGATGGGTTGAACGCGGCGCGGGCCGATGGATAGGGACTTTGTCGAAGAATTGATGGCAATCTCACTGTCGCCGCCAAGCCCGAAAGTATGAACGGCTACGGCCTCGACCATGGTTCGCCAACCCCCAACGATGGCGCCATCTTTATTCAATTGAGGCTCCCCATCTTTTAAGACAGCAATGTCAGTTGTCGTGCCACCCATATCGACAACAAACACGTTTTCTTCCCCAGATAAATAATGGGCCCCAACAACCGAAGCTGCGGGGCCAGAAAGAATAGTTTCGACAGGGCGAGAAAGTGCTGTTTTTGCTGTTATCAGTGAACCATCACCTTTAACCACCATCAAAGGTGCTCTGATGGCTTTTTGTTCCAGCATGGTTTCTACGGCTAAAACCAATTGCTGTAATTGCGGAATTAGCTGAGCATTGAGGAGGGCTGTTAGGGCTCTCCTCGGGGCATCGAGGCTGGAAGAAAGTTCGTGCGCACAGGAGACGGGAAGGTTTGTTTCTTTGAAAACAATGTCCCGGACGGCTTCTTCGTGCGATGCGTTTCTTACAGAAAAATAACCTGCAACGGCAAAAGATGAAACCGATGGAGCATATTCTTTTACGGCATCTTCCACGGCTTTAATATCGAGAGGCGCGAGCTCGTCACCCATAGGTGTGTGTCCACCTTGAATGAAAATACAAGGGTTCTTGCCGACAGCATCGCCCAGATTAGAACGCTGTAGAGCCCCTTTATCGTAACCTATAAGGATGAGACAAACAGGACTACCATGCGCCTCAACAATCGCATTGGTCGCCAGAGTAGTCGAAAGGGAGACCATTCGGATTTGGTCGCCTTCGTTGTCCAGGATAGTATTTACCGCGTCATAAATTCCAAGTGAAAGATTGTGCTTGGTTGTTAGGGACTTTGCAGTTCGAAGAACACCGTCTTCTTCATTAAATAGTACGGCATCTGTATAGGTGCCTCCGGTATCAATCCCTAACAACATTACTCAGTATTCCCTAAAAATTCCCTGTAAAGCGAAAGACCTAGCAAATTACTCAAGATGTTGCTTCACTAAAAACGACGAAATCATTTGGCGCAAAAAGGAAAATGGGTCCTAGGTCTTCTTAAGCTTTAACAAACCAAGAGCTGCGACCATACCAATTGTGACAACGCATACGCCAATGATTTCAACAATTGTTGGAACTTCTCCAAGTACAGGCAGCGCCAGAATGACGGCTATCCCTGGGACAAGTGCAGCGAATACGGCACCACGAGACGCACCAAGTATGGCGACGGCTTTGGTGTAAAATAACAAGGCGAGTATTGCAGAACCAAAACCTTGGAAAATTCCCTGAAACAGCGTTTCTTCTATAGGGGCGTCAAAGATCTGAGGGTCCCCAAACAGGAAGTAAAGGGGGAGGTAGAAAACCATCGATAAGACGGCAACGAGAGCCGTTGCGTGCAGAGGGTCAGCTTGGAAGTATTTCGTTCCAACGGTATAGCAAGCCCAGCAGCCACCCCCGGCAATAAACAGGAGGTGTCCCATCCACTGATTTTCACCAGAAGAAGTCAGCCCTTGCCAGCCCAAGATAGCCACCCCGAGAATAACAACAGCCAATCCAAATAAACGATTTTTATTGGGCCGATCTCCCAAAATAAACCAGCTTCCAATTGTTGAAATGGTCATCATGCAGCTCGGGGCGACAATCCCCATGTGGCTGGCCGGGGCGAAATTAAGCCCGGTTACTGTCAAGAGCATGTATGGTGCTCCAGCACCAAAAGCAAAAAGTAAGGCGCCAGGCCATCCAATTCCCTTTACACCCTTTCTTAAAATAAGGGGAAGCAAAACGGTACCTGATACGGCAAATCGCAAAGCGGTAATATCATAAGGTGTAAGAGTGTTTTCCTTGAGCCCAAGGCTGGAAACAACAGGCCAAGCCCCCCAAAGTAGAGCTGCCATAAGGCCGTAGACGATCCCCATGGTCAGTGTGTTTTGATCTGCTTTGAGCGTATTTAACATTACTTGTTCCTGAACTACCAATCATACTAAAGGAAAATCCTTCCTTAACTGGAAGCATCTTAAGGCGGATAAAAAAATGATCGGCTGCAAAATGAGTGGTTTATGCGTATAAAAACTGCATAAAAGAGTAATACATGCGTATTAACGACCCACACTTCTAAAGTACATTAAATTAATAGGTCAGAAAGCCCGCCATGACGATAGATAATTTCGATAAAGCAATTTTGCGATGTTTACAAGAAAACGTGCGCTTTAAGTCGGAATATATAGCTGAACAGGTGGGCCTATCAGCTACGGCCTGTCAGCGTCGGATTAAGCGTTTAAGAGATACTGGAGCAATAACAAAAGAGGTCGCCGTTCTAAATCCTGAAATTGCAGGCAGACCTGTTACGTTAATCGTTCAACTTGTGATCGGGCGTTGTGGCGCAGAGATCCTTGACCGCTTGAAGCGAGACTTAATCGCCCTGCCTGAAGTTCAGCAATGCTACAATGTGACGGGTGCTTTCGATTTTGTTCTGATCGTGACGGCCAAAGATATGGAAGCTTACGAACAATTCACCCGGAAAGTCTTTTTTGACAAACCAGCCATAAAAGAATTTGAGACAACTGTTGTTATGGACAAGGTTAAGGTCGGATTAGAAATACCGATTTAAATCTGGATGTTTCAGAACCAATTTATTTAGAGAGAAGGATTTTCCACTGAGGTGAAGAGTATACGGTTTGAGCCATTGCCTGATAGCCTCTCCCAATGGAATGTAGACCGTCGTTAACTCTTAAGCCCTCCATATAATCGGGGTCTTTGACAAGCTCTTGATGCAAGTTCAAGAAGGGGATCTCTTGTTGTGAGCAGATATCCTTATATTCATTAGCGCCCTCAACCAAGTCATTGTTCTTAAAGTCAAAGCTCATACCACTTTGGACCGAAAGAAAAGGCATTTTATTTTCATCTACAGGTGTTGGACCCAAAACCAATAGCGGAGCAACGTTCTCTAACTGAACAATAAGGTCTCGAAATTGTTTCATGGCCCGGTGCCGTGGGGTTCGAGGGATACCTGTATCCGTTATGGCAAAGTCATTTGATCCCGTTGCAAAAACGATAAAGTTGCTTTCTATGTTTAGCAAACGTGATTTACATTCGTCGATCGCGCGTACAGAAATTTCACGCAAGGTCTGACCGCGGACGCCGAGATTATAGTGAATAAAAGGTGTCTTGCTTTGAGCTTCAAGGAGCGCAAGGCGGCCCGGCATGCCCAATTTCGCTTCATCGCCCATACCCTCCATAATGGAAGCGCCAATAAAACAAACCCGTTTCATATCAATTGTACCTGTTTGTGTTTCAAGAGAAAACGGATGGATAAGCCCCAATGGCTTGTGCGCCACCTGTGTGAAGGAAAATTACGCTTTCATCCTTAGAAAACTTGCCAGTACGAATGTGATCGATCAGACCAGCAAAGCCTTTGCCTGAATAGACTGGGTCTAACAGGATGCCTTCTATTCTGGCGACAAGTTCAAGGGCCTCTTTTCCTGATGATGTCGGGATGCCGTAGTTCTCACCACCATAGCCCGTAATGACGTTTAGATCTGGGTCAGGGTTCCAGACTTCAAAACGGCCGAGCTTTTCCAGTGTGTAAGGAACAATGCTCTCTATAGCTTCTGTCACGGGGCCAGTTTTACCGTCGACTTCTATACCAATAACCGGGAAGGGGCGTTTTGCGGTTATTAAACCCGCAATTAATCCGGCTTGGGTGCCGCCACTGGACGTTGCGTGGTACAGAGCTGAAGGAGATATTTTAAGATTGCGGCATTGTTCTAGGATTTCAATAGCGGCGGAAGCATAACCTAATGCTCCAACCGCGTTCGATCCCCCAACCGGAATAATATAGGGTGTCTTTCCTTTTCCGCTTAGCTCCGCTGACAGGTCTTCCATTATCTGGTCACGATCAGCACCGGCAGGATGGATTGAAATTTTAGCGCCGAGCAAGTGATCAAGGACAATGTTTCCCGAGGTTTGATACGCGGCGTCATCCCAGGCGACATTTCGGACAAGAACCAAGTGACATTTCAATCCGTATCGTGCGGCTGCCGCGGCAGTTTGCCGGACGTGATTAGATTGTAACCCACCGGCAGTAATGACGCAGTCGGCCCCTTTTTCAAGCGCGTCAGCTATCAAGAATTCTAACTTCCTGGTTTTGTTTCCGCCCCCTGCGAGACCGGTACAATCATCGCGCTTCATATAAATCAAAGGCCCACCGAGAGCCTTGGAAAGTCGGTTAAGAGGTTGGAGCGGTGTCGGAAGAAACGCAAGCGGGACAGAAGGATTGAATTCTGTAAGCATAGAGGAACCTGTTGGGTAAATGGGTTTGTTTCTAATCAATAGGTCTTGTTTTAGTACTCTAGCAAAAAAGGAGATCGAATGACGATCTCCTTTTCCAAAAATAATGAGAAAAAATATACCGTATCTTGTTTTATTCTTTTTCAGGCTGTTTATCAGGGCTATCGAGATTGAGTAGGTGGCCCGTTTTACAAAACAGGGTGCAACTTTCAAAAACAGTGAAATTAATTCTTTCTGCTTCGGGATAACGAAGCCAGGTTCTTTGGGGATAGAGTTCGCCGTTATTTTGAAGTGTCCCTGCAAGAATTAATATTTCAAGGCCACCTTTCGGCGCCACACGATCGATATCGGCACCTTTATTCCATCTTTCAAGTTGAACGATTTCATCTTTGTATTGATGAAGGGGGAGGATATCTTGCTCTTGATTATCACCTGAGATCCATTGCGCAGTGTTAGTATCTATGGAAAATTGTTTATTATCTTGTTGTTCAAATTGCCATAGTTTTACAAAGATCGTACAGCCTTCAACCGTATGGGGTGAGTGACTTGTACCCACGGGGTTACGTACATAGGTCCCTGCTGGGAAATCTCCGTACTGATCTGAAAACACGCCCTCTAATACGAAAAACTCTTCGCCACCGTCGTGCTGGTGCTCTGGGAAATATTTATCCTCTGCAAAGCGAACAATCGTTGTCGCTCTTGCAACTTCATCCCCAATGCGATCAAGCATGATCCGTTCAACACCCATTGCAGGCGAGGGAGTCCAGGTTGTGTCTTCTGGTTTGATGATAACTAATTGCTTGAAATCGGCATTGATGCGCATACGTAAATCCAGTGCTCAATCTATCAATAGGTAGGTTGCTGTGTTTATACTTAGGTCTTTAAATTTATTCTGCAAGAGGTTATCTATCAAGTAGTAGATAAGAGGTTTATATGAGTAGTACAGCAGACACGTCGACGAAAATTATGGATGCGGCAGAAGGCTATATTCGAACTAAAGGTTACAATGCTTTTAGCTTTCGTGATATTGCTGCAGATGTTGGTATTAAAACCGCCAGTATTCATTATCATTTTCCTTCCAAAGCTGATCTCGGTGCTGCCGTGGCCGAGCGCTACACAGAACAGTTTCTCGAAGCCCTAGGTCCTCCCGATAGGTACACCTTTGAGGAGCAAATATCTCGATATATTGCTGCTTTCAGGTCTTCTTATTCTTCAGGTGACCAGATGTGTTTGTGTGGCATGCTCGGAGCTGAAATTTCATCCCTACCTGAGAATATGATTGTCGTTTCAAAAGTGTTTTTCGTAAAAAACCTTTTGTGGTTGGATCAAGTTTATCTTTCAAAAAGTGATGATAACATTTCAATTGAACAAGCGAGACAAAAGTCTTTACGCCTTCTTGCTTTGCTTGAGGGCGGGCTCATAGTTGCACGTTCCCTGGATGGGATGGCAACTTTTGACCAATTAATATCTCAAGAATTAGCTTGAGCCTATGAAGCCGTCATCCAGTTACCTAATGTTACAATATGCGTCACGTTGCGTTTGTACTATGATATTGATTGAACCGGTGTGATTCTGAAATATTCGATTTAAAGCTTCTTAGTTGTTTTAATTGGTATAAAACCTCTAGACATATTTCCTATGGCTGTGTCATTGTTCGGGCAATGCTCGTAAAGGTTTTGGTGATGCGTTGCTGTACGCAGTAATTTTATTAACCACCAATAATGTGTTGTTGATTAAGGTGTGTTGGGGGTTATTTAATCCAGTGTTGTCATCTGGGAAAATAAATAAGCAGACAAAAGTCTTTCGATCCGTTCGAAAAGGCTTTTTCTTTTGCTTTATCTCTCTTGTGATCATCGGTCATTTGGCATCGCTGGACACATCCTATGCTGCTTCTTCTGAAATAGAGGAAGCAATGGATAGTTTGTATTCAGATGATCGCTATCAAAGCGAGCTCCCGCTCGAAATAAAAGAAACCAAGGTTGAAAAAAAAATTCCGCCTCCGAAAAAAGAAGAAAACTCTGAGAAACTAGACCTTTCTGCCTTAGGGTTTTTGGGGAAAATTTTGGTTTATGGCTTTTTGGCTTTAGTTGCGGTGTTAATCGCCAAAGCGATTTTTAATTATCTCAAGGATTTGAAGCGGCGACCTCAAAACAAAACTGTTCTTGAAGATAAACCAGCTTCTTATTCTCGTGTCACCAATATGCCAGAGACATTGAGCAAGGAGACCTTGGAATACGCAGATCAACTGGCCCAAAAAGGTCAGTTTGAAGCCGCGATCAGGGCTTTATTGTTTTGTTGCTTGAAACATGTTCGTGAAAGCTATCACTCAGCTTTGCCTGCAGCTTTGACAAATCGAGAGATATTAAAAGCTGACTGGTTACCATCTGATGTGCGTCAGAAAATGAGTGTTATTGTCGATGCTGAAGAGCTTACCGAGTTTGGGGGCCGATCAGCTGGTGAACATGAATTTAATGTATGCAGGGATGCGTTTCATGTCTTTGTAAAACCGGGACGCTCATCAACCTCGGTTGAGGGGGCGGTAATCTGATGGATGATCGGATATTTTCCAAACGGACTCTTTTCTGGTTGGTTTTAATCGGAACGCTGTCTTTTGCCGGTGCTTTCATTGCTTCGATATATCAAGATAAACTCATTCAAATTAGCTCGTATGGCGCAAACTCCTATTCTGAATCGGCGATTGGCCACAAGGCTTTCACCAAACTACTTAAAAAGTTAAATTACCGGGTAAGGATCAGTCAGCAAGCCCAGGGTGGTTTTAATTTTTCTGATGTGAAACTTGTTATTGAACCTGAAAGCCAAAAGGGTCTATCGGACACCTTGTCTGGTTTTAGCGGTGTCGGATCTTTAATCGTTTTACCTAAATGGAATGCTCAACAAGACCGTAAAAAACGTAAATGGGTAAAGCTCCTCGAACTTCGAAGTCCTACAGAGGTCGAAAACATAATTGATTATGTTTCGAATGATATTGCCCTTGTTCGTAGCGATCTTGATTTACGGGCCGAAAATTTTTCATGGGATCCTGATTTTTTCTCGTTAAGCCAGCAACCTTCACTGCCTGCGCCTCAACTGATATCGGGTGATTCCGACCTTATTCGACCTCTGGTTTATAATGATAGCGGCATTTTGTTGGCAGAAGTTATTAAGCCGGGCTTTCTATATGATATTGATCGAACATGGATTTTAAGCGATCCCGATGTGCTGTCTAATCATGGCCTGGATAACGGTGGCAACGCAGAGTTTATCGTTAGTGTTCTCAATGAGTTGACCTTGAATAATGTCGGCGGCGTGATCGTCGATGAAACCTCCCATGGCTATGCTTCAGAGCCGAGCTTATGGCGGAAGATGTTAGAATTTCCCTTTGCTGTGGTTACTCTATTGGCTGTCTGTTCTGTATTGTTGCTTGTGTGGAGTTCGATGTCTCGATTTGGCGCACCGGAAAAAACAGAGAAGTCCTATCAGGCAGGCAAAGAATTTTTAATCGGGAATACGGCTGAGTTACTTGCTTTTGGAGGGCATGGCGCCTTGATGCTGCGTCATTATGTTGAAAGATCTCTACATTCTGTCGCGACCAACCTCCACGCCCCTAAAGATCTTGAAGGGTATGAACTTCTCCAATGGCTTGATCGTGTCGGCCATGCTCGGGGATTACGGATCAATGGTAGTGAGGCCGTTCACAAAGCCGAACAACAATATACATCAAATTCATTTAATGTTCTGGCGGCCATAAAGGCGGCTCAGGATATTCATCGTTGGAAACAGGAGATGTTGCATGGAACTGGATGATATCCGGACCATTAGTAACGGTTTGAAAGCAGAAGTACGTCGTACAATCATTGGACAAGAAGGCGCCTTGGACCTGATGCTTGTCAGCTTATTGTGCAAAGGGCACTTACTTTTAGAAGGGGTGCCTGGAACAGGTAAAACTCTTTTAGTGAGATCCTTTTCCAAGGCCTTGAGCCTGAATTTTGGCCGTATCCAGTTTACACCCGATCTTATGCCTGGGGATGTACTGGGAACCAACCTGTTTAACTTTCAAACCAATGAATTCTCCTTAACAAAAGGACCGATATTTACGGATCTTTTGCTGGCTGATGAGATCAACCGAACGCCACCAAAAACACAATCTGCCCTGCTTGAAGCCATGAGCGAGCGTACGGTGACGATTGATGGCACCAGTCATGATCTGGGAGAGGGTTTCTTGGTCATCGCAACCCAGAACCCGATAGAACAACAAGGGACTTATCCTCTACCAGAAGCTCAGCTTGATCGTTTTATGTTCAAGTATGTTCTCGAGTATCCAAGTGAAGCGGAAGAAAGATCGATTGTTACCCGACATGGTCATCAAACCTCTATGCCTAAGCTGGATGATTTTGGGCTTAGAAGTGTTGCTGATTTAGCCAAACTGGAAGAAATGCGCACGGTTGTCAGTGGTATTAAACTGAGCCCGGAAATTACAAACTATATCGTCTCGGTTGTCCGCGCGACCCGGGAACACCCATCTCTTCAATTCGGTGGATCACCGCGTTCCGCAACCATGCTGGCTGCGGCATCACGGGCTTATGCTGCTCTACAAGGGCGGGATTATGTAATTCCTGATGATGTTAAGTTTATTGCTATTCCCGGTTTACACCACCGTGTTGTTCTATCCCCAAGTGCTGAGATAGAGGGCATTCGGGCCACCAGTGTTATTCGTGAAATTCTAGAACAGACAGCCGCGCCAAGATAATGAGACCCACTCAGCGTGCCGCCTTACTCATATCCCTAGGGATACCACTAAGTCTTGTCCTGATTGTCTGGGATGAGAGTTTGTGGCTGTTTGGCATCGTCTACTTGTTTCTGGTTCTTTTACTCATTGGTGTTGATTTTTTAAACTCCTTGGCACCCTCACGAGTTACGCTGGCTCAGAATATTACCCCGCTTCTTTATGCTGGCCACGATGATTATGCTTACTTTTCTTTGTCGGTTGGCAGCAGGCACAAGGCTTATGGTTTGGAGGCTTTGTTAGAAGTTGAGGATGAGTATCTTGTCAGGCCAGATGTCGCTAAAATACGTCACCTCGATAATTCACAAGAGGGCGAAATTGCTTTTCCGCTTATTGTGAAACGACGGGGATCTGCGCATATCTCGGGACTTTGGGTAAGATGGTATAGCCCTTGGGGGCTTATCCAGAGACAAACCATATGGCCATTGGATCATAAAGTATCTATTCTCCCAAATGTTCATGCTGTGAAAGCCGCTGCATTACAGATTAACAGCCGAGATGCATTCCACGGGACGAAAATACAAAAACACCGTGGAGACGGCACCGAGTTTGATGCGCTCAAAGAGTATGTTCCGGGCTTTGACTTGAGATCAATCGACTGGAAACACTCGGCCCGACATCGAAAACTAGTCTGTAAAGAGTTTCAGGTCGAGCGTAATCACAATGTGATTTTGGCTTTTGATACCGGGCATCTCATGACCCGCCCCCTGGATGGGCTTCCGCAGCTTGACCATATGATCAATGCGGGGCTGCTTTTGGGCTTCATGGCCTTGCGGGGGGGCGATAGGGTCGGCCTCTATGGATTTGATGCCAAAATCAGGATACATGCAGAACCCCTTGGCGGTAATCAGGCTTTTAATCACTTGCAGTCAAACTGTGCCAAACTCGACTACCAATATAATGAGACCAATTTTACTTTGGGTCTTTCTAATCTCATGGGTCGATTACAACGGCGTTCGCTTATCGTTCTCTATACGGATTTTGTAGATACGGTAACCGCAGAGTTGATGATTGAGAATGTTACGCGGTTAGCCAAACGGCATCTGATTATATTTGTAACTCTAGAAGACCGCGAACTGGCAGACGTCGCAGACCAAAAGCCAAGTTCCATTCATAATATTGCCAAGTCAGTGGTCGCAGATGATTTCTTAAGAGACCGGCAGGTTGTCTTTGAAAGGCTTCGTCGACTTGGGGTTCATTGCATTCAAGCTCCAGCAGCGTCTGTGAGTGCGGCATTAGTTGAGCGATATCTCGAAATTAAACATCAGGAGCTTATCTGATCATGAGGGGTGTTAATTAAATGTCAGATGGCGTCCTCAAGAGTTCCCAATTTCGAAAAGAGCGAGAAGGGTCATGGAAAGAGCTTCAGTCTCTGGTTGAGACCATTGAGAAAAAAGGTATTAAAGCCCTTAGTGCTCAAGAGCTTACACGTCTGCCCAATCTTTATCGTTTCACGCTCTCTTCGTTATCAGTGGCTAGGGGCGTGTCGCTTGATCGTAATTTACTGGAATATCTCGAGCTGCTTTCGACCAGAGCCTATTATTGTATTTACGGTGTACATGCGAGTTTTGGCGGAACTGTCCTCAAGTTTATCTTCGAAGATTTTCCGATCGCGGTTTGGAATGCCCGTTGGCGCGTTTTACTGACGACCCTTATTATGCTCGCTGGGGCTCTTATTGCTTACTATCTTACTATTGGAAATGAAGAGTGGTACTACACGATGGTGGGAGAGGGCATGGCAGGAGGAAGAAACCCTGCCAGCGCGACAGAAGATCTTCGCAAGGGGCTTTATGATGGCGGAGAACTTGATGCAGATGACCTGAATTATTTTGCGTCAGGGCTTTTTTCGCATAACTCTTCTGTTGGCATGCTCTCTTTTGCCCTTGGTTTTGCCTTGGGTGTGCCGACGTTTATTCTTATATTTTACAACGGGTTGATACTTGGATCTTTTGTGGCGCTCTATGCCAGCCGTGGGCTTGGTCTAGATATCGCAGCTTGGTTATCCATCCATGGAACGACGGAACTCTTGGCGATCATACTCTGTGGTGCTGCCGGTTTGGGGGTGGCAAAGGGAATAATATCACCCGGGCAGAAAACCCGCCTATCCAACCTTGCAAGTGAGGGCAAGCAGGCCGCAAAGGTGGTGATTGGGGCTGTTTTAATGCTTCTTATTGCAGCACTGCTAGAGAGCTTTGGTCGTCAATGGATAACAGACATAACTACCCGTTTTACAATCGGTGGCCTGATGCTAGTTTTCTGGCTTAGTTATTTGGGATATTGGGGGAGGAAAATATGTCAAAGGCATTAATTTCTCCTAAATACGATCCGGGCAAAAAAGCCAGTAAGAAAACAAAGACCAGTAAGAAGAAAGCTAAAGCTGAAGGAGCTTGGCGCAGGGTGATCACGCCTGAAGGTGTTCCTGTTCGGCTTGAATTGGCCTCTCGGGGAGACCGTTTCGCCGCCTTGTTACTCGATCTTATGATCGTTTATGGATTACCTGTTGTTCTGATCATTGCCTTTGTGTTTTCTGCCATTTGGACCTCTCTTGAAACCGATAAAGGGTCCATTCAGATCCTCTTTGCCGTGAGTAATGTTGTGCTCTTTCTTTGGTATAATTTTTACTTCACCTTCTTTGAAATTAAGTGGCAGGGGCGAACACCGGGCAAAAGAGCCTTGGGTATAAAGGTCGTGGATCGTCATGGCGGTCAGTTGAGATCAGACGCTGTCTTTGCCCGCAATCTTATGCGGGAGCTGGAATTATTTTTACCGATCTCCATCCTTTTTTCCCCCTTTGGCACAGGCAGTGAGGGGTTTACTGATTTACTGACGATTATCTGGGTGGGGCTGTTTGTTTGTATTCCCTTCTTTAACAAAGACCGCTTACGCGCAGGCGATATGATTGCTGGAACTTGGGTGGTGAAAATCCCAAAGACTGTGTTGATGGGTGACATTGCACAGGAAAGTGGCACGAAAATAACAGGAGAATCTCTTATAAAGGGCAAAGAGCAGAAACAACCGGAACGCTATGCCTTCACTGATGAGCAGGTTGATGCCTATGGGATTTATGAATTGCAAACCCTCGAAGAGCTTTTGCGAAAACCTGCCGTTGCCCCAAAGACCATTAAAGAAGTCACACAGCGCATTAAAACCAAGATTGGCTGGGTTGAACCAAATATTAGCTCATCAAATTATTACTGGAAAAATCATCAAGGAAAAATTCACAGGGATACAGAATTTCTCAAAGCGTATTACGCAGCTCTCCGAAGGCGCTTGGAAGCCAAGATGCTGTTTGGTAAGCGCCGGGAAAATAAACACGATACAAAATAGCCTTTTGTATCAGGGAAGGGGCTCTTGTAGATCAAATTGTCTATATTTTGATTAATTTCTGAGTGTGATCTTTCTTTTAGATATTGATCTGTTTGATATTTTTTTTATCTTCGGTTAGTGTTCTCTTCTCGTAAAACGTGTTTTATTTATTGTTATATTTCTCGAGGGGGGAAACATGACGACTATTGATGAGAGTGTCGGGAACGATTTTCGTATTGGCGATACATTAAGTAAGGTTTTTTCGGTATATTTCCGGAACTTTATACCTTTTAATTTATTGGTTTTGATCATCGCAGCACCAATATTGGTTTTGGTTTTGTTCACGGATATTCTGTCTTATGGTAATGGTGTTGAAGCAGTGGATACCCTTCTAGGTATCGTTGCTTTAATTGCTGTTATTTTGACCTTTGTATTCTATTTTGTTTCTGCAGCAGCAATAACGCATGGTGTTTTTCAAGATTTAACAGGGAAACCTGTGAATTTTACTGAGTCTTTTTCTCATGGTCTATCCGTTGCGGTTCCAACCATTTTAGCTGGAATCGTGGTGTCCGTGCTTAGTTTCTTAGGGATGATGGTCTTCTTTATACCTGGAATTATCATTTTTATGATTTTAATGGTGACGATACCAGTCATTGTTATAGAAAACCCTGGAGTATTTGCGAGTTTGGGGCGTAGTGCTGAGCTTACAAAAGGCAACCGTTGGGCTCTTTTTGGTATTTTGCTAATCTTTATGGTTATTGTCATCGTTGTAAGTATTGTTGGCTCTCTTATCTCCGGAATTATAGCTGCAATGGGAATGGAGATTGTTGGACTTATTGTTTCTATAGCTTTCCAGATATTTTATACGGCAATAGGACCTGTACTCTATGCTGTTGTTTACAATAATTTGCGGGTGGCAAAAGAGGGTATCTCTACGGACCAAATAGTGTCTGTATTCGAATAGTTTAAATTGAAGTTATTCTAATATAGAGGTCGAAAATTTAATTTTTCGACCTCTATTGTTTGTAAAGGTTACTACTAAAAATTAGAGCCCATTCAGAACCATTAATTCGTTCGTATAAATTATTGCTCTCAATCGGAAATATTACTTCTATTGGATTGGAATTCTTTACTTAAAAAAGATGACATTTTGAAATTTGTAAATAATGTCTTTGGGATAGAGGATAAGTAAACTGTGACAGTAATAAATCAAAATATCAGTAGTGAATTTAGTGTAGGAAAGACACTTGGGAGGAGCTTTTATATTTTTTCGAGAAATATATTACCTTTAGTGACCATAGTGATTTTATTTCAAATACCAGCCGTAACTTGGTTAGTAGCATCTGGCCAATACGATATTAACTTTGATGATCCAAGTACTTTTTCGAATATAAATTGGATAGTACACTTTGGCGTTATATTTTTGTCAGTAATTTTATCGTGTGTATCTACTGCCGCAGTTACATATGGTGTTTTTATGGACATTACTGGGCGTAAGTTCACGATAGGTGACTGCCTATCTAAAAGCTTTTCAGTTTTAGTCCCCGTAATTGTAATGGGTGTCCTCGTAAACATTCTGTTTTTCGTTGGGTTGGCACTTCTTATCATACCTGGCGTATTAGTCTTTCTTGTTTTATTTGTCGTATTTCCTGTGATTATTGTTGAGCAACCGGGGATTTTCGATTGCTTAAAGAGAAGTTATTATCTGACAAAAGGTAATCTCTGGTCATTATTGGGACTATCTTTGGTATTGTTAGTAATATCCCTAGGCGGAGGTTATCTTGGCCAATTCCTTGGCACTCTATTTAAGGGTATGGGTTTCGATATAGTTGCTGTTATTGTAACAACTGTGGCTCAGTCATTATATATGGCTTTTTGGATTATAGTTGGTGCTGTCACTTACAATAATTTGCGTACTATAAAAGAAGGTATCTCATCAGACCGGATTGCTGCTGTTTTTAGTTGAGGTGATTATTCTTGCTATCAGGATGAAATTGGAAAGTGGTTTGTTTCCAGTTTTTCCTTATCTGAAACTTTGAAGATACCATGTACACATGAATGACACTCACTCCTCCCACAAACAGGTTCTGAACCGCTTGAAGCGGGCGCATGGGCATATGCATAAGATTATGGATATGTTGGAAAGCGGGCAGTCTTGTGTGGATGTGGCCCAGCAGCTTTATGCGGTTGAAAAGGCCGTGGTACAGGCGAAGCGGGTGCTTATTCATGATCATATTGATCACTGTCTTGAAAAGAGTGACGGGGCTGGTAGTACCGCGGATGCCTTGAGGGAGTTTAAAGAAATTACTAAGTATCTATAGCTGATTATTTTTACTTAAGTGGTAGGTCAGGGCCATAGCGATACAGTGTTGTAGTGCGGCAGTCGGGACTTCATCATCCTGATTAAAAATGATGCACCGATTACCGCCATAGGTCATCTCTTGCGGGTAAAGCTCACGAAAGCGATCTACAAGATTGGTTTGGCAGTGGAAATAGATCGCATATTGGCCGTTGTCTGCTTTGGTTTGGTCAATCCGGATGGTTGTGCCGCTTTTTGTCTCCGGGGTGAGGAAACTCGGTTGGCCCCACTTAAGCGTTTCTTCTATTCTTCCAACGCCCTTTGTAAGTTCTGCCGTTTCCAAAATTAGATCACGCAGGAACAGTAGTTTGCCGCGTACCCATTCTGGGTAGCTTAGATAACTAGGCTGTAAGGCTGGTGGTAAAGGGTATTGCGACATCTGCACGGTTCAGATTTTTCATAGATCATTGCTCAAGAAGGGCAATCCTATCAAGGTAAGTCCTTCTTGTACAAACCCAACTGAAAGTGCTTCGGGAATCTTACTTTTTGGCAATTTCGGCAAGATAGGCTTGGATAGCACCGTCCATACCATAGATCAGCGCGTCAGCGGTCAAGGCATGACCGATTGATACTTCATCGGTCCAGGGTATTGCCTGCAGGAAGTGGGCGAGGTTATCCAAGTTTAAGTCATGGCCAGCATTTACACCTAGGCCGGCATCACGCGCTGCAATAGCGGTGTTTTTATATTGTGAGAGAATCTGTTCACGGTCTTCTCTGAAATAACATTCAAAATAAGGCCCGGTATAGAGCTCAACCCTGTCAGCACCAATCTCGGCTGCAGCAAGTGCGATCTCTGGTTCATGATCAATAAATACGGATACCCGGGCATCTTGAGCGTGTAGACGTTCAACGATCTCGGTCAATCGTTCCTTGTTGCCCAGAATGTCCCAACCGTGGTCAGAAGTGTTCTGATCAGGATCATCAGGTACCAGTGTGACTTGTTGCGGTCTGGTTTCGGCCACAAGCGCCATAAAATCTTCGGTAGGGTTACCTTCTATATTGAACTCGATCGGCGCGGAATATTCTTTCCCAAGCATTTCCGAGAGCTCGTAGACATCAGATTTACGGCAATGGCGTTCATCCGGACGGGGATGCACTGTAATACCACCAACGCCTGCTTGAAGAGCAATTCGAGCCATTCCAGTGACACTCGGGTAATCGATGTTCCGTTGATTACGGAGCAGGGCGACTTTGTTTAAATTTATGCTCAGGACAGTCATGTTTGCCTCGAATTGTTATGGTAACAATGTTTATGGTTGCCGTTATTGTTAGAATAATGTTCTTATTATTGTCGTAGTCAATGAAAACATTGTTGGGGTAACAATGTGGGTTCCACATAATCTAGATCCAAAGTTATCAGTGTACCGTGCTATCAGCGAATGTCTTGCGTTGGACATTGAAGAAGGACGTCTGACTGAAGGGCAAAAGCTTCCGCCAATGCGGGATCTTGCCGATGAGCTCGGCGTTACCGTCGGAACTATCCTGCGTGCCTATGATCTCGCTGAACAACGGGGACTTTTGGTCAAGCAAACGGGCCGGGGGAGCTTTGTACGTTCTAAAAAAGAAAAGTCACAACACATTCGAGAAGCCTTGGATGAGACAGGTGCGGTAGATTTAAGTCGCAATGCCCCGCCTTTTATCAATCTCGAAGCCCAATTGCGACGTTCTCTGATGGAAATCAGTAAAGACAGTAACCTCGATGGCATGTTGGAGTACGGGCAAAGTCAGGGGTTGTTGCGCCATAGAGAAATTTTGTGTGAGTGGCTTGATGGTCGCGGCTTTAAAGCTGATCCGGCCAGGGTTATTATCACGGGCGGCGCACAACAAGCTCTAACGGCGGCTCTGGGGGCGTTGACTTCTCCAGGTGATACAGTTCTTGTTGAGGAGCTTTCTTACCCCGGTATTAAAAACTACGCGCGGTTCTTTGGTATAAATCTAGTGCCCGTGTCTTTAGATGAAGGCGGGTTGGTTCCTGAATCTGTAGAACAGGCCTGTCTTCGACATTCTGTCAAAGCGCTTTATTGCATGCCGTTTGCACACAACCCAACGACGGCCACGATGTCGGAGGAACGCATTGCCGAGATTGCAGATATGGCAAACAGGTATGGTTTTTTTGTCATAGAAGACGATGTTAATCCACGACCATCAAGCTCTGACTTTAAGCCAATAGCGGCTTATAATCCTGAACGAACCGTCTATATCAGCAGTCTCTCCAAAACGATATCTCCGGGATTACGTGTGGGCACTCTTATGCCGCCTCAGGGGCTGCTATCGCAATTTCTTGCAGCAAGCCAAACCACAAGCTGGATGGCCCCACCTTTGATGGCTGAGGTTGCTTGTCACTGGATCAAGGATGGCACAGCTGCTGAGCTGGAGCGTCAACGCACGACAATTACGGCCAACTTGTTGCGTCAAGCGAAGATCGCCTTGGCTGATATGCCTTATCGGTTCAATGAAGCAACCTCACATCTTTGGATACCTTTATCTGGGGCTTGGAAGGCTGAAGAATTTGCTGAAACTCTAGGGCTACGTGGTGTGCGTGTGTCGCCTTCTGAATTGTTTGCAGTTGATCCTGTGTCGGCGCCATCAGGGGTGCGGATTAATCTCACTAATATTGATGATGATTTGTTGAAAAAGTCCCTCTCCTCAGTTGTCGAGTTATGGAACAGCAGTCCGCAAGCCACCAAATTCCAAATGTAAGTCATCATTCTCGGTTTAGCTCGCTGATTGGTGCGGCAAACCTGTTTGTGTTGTCGGTGGCCAAGAATAGTTTGATTTAATAATACGAGAAACTCACTATTTCAAATAACCTCTCACTTCTCTAGTGGACTAAGTTACAGCGATCTATGCCTTTAGCTTAACCCTCTTCTCCAATGATATCCATGTCATAAGGTATAGAAAATATTCACAATTTTCGGCATTTTGTCAAAAGTTAGAATTTATAAATTTTAAATATAATTACACTTTATGCGAGTTTAACCTTGAAATTGTCATAATGAATACATATGTATTTAAATGTAAACAAAAATACTTTGTGATGATAAAGGTTATATAAATGCCGCATAAAATGGTCCCTCATTCAGTTCGTTTAAGCGAGGAAGATTCTGATTTTATCGTGAAGATGAATGTACCTGGAGCTGTAACATCCAGTGATAAGATTAGGGCCATTATTAAATCGCGACGTGAAAAATCTGAGCGGGAGAATAGTTACGAAGGTTTGCTGTATACTTCGGAAGAAATTTTGCAGCCGATTATCCATAAGTTGAAAATAGCTGAACTTGAAAGTGATCAACATTCTGAGTTGTTATCACTGTTTTTGGAATGGTTGGTCGAAGCCACATCGTACACCGCTTATCACGCTCACGAGGATGAACTCAGTTTATCAGAAATGGAGCGAGGGATTATGCAGCGCCTTATACGCATCATTAATGCAACCTTGCGCTTGGGTATTATCCCTGAAGCGCCCTGTTACGACGCGAATATCATCCGTAAAAATCTCGGCAGCACACTCAAATTAGCTGCCCTGTTGAGTTCTCTTGAAATTAAAGATGGAGCCCCTAATGTCTGAAAATATTACAAGCCGAGTTGGTCGTATTGTTTCTGCAAGTTTTAATTCCATAATTGATACCCTAGAAGATGTGGCACCTGAAAGCATCATGCAGGAAGCCGTCAGGGAAATTGATACGGCTATTGATGATGTTCGTGTTGAATTGGGTAGAATTCTTGCCTCTAAACATCTATCAAATAAACGGTTGGCTGAAAAAAGTACCCGTCATGATGAATTGCTTGGTCAAATATCAATTGCAATGAAAAGTGAGAGAGAAGATCTCGCACGGGCAGGTGTTTCTGAGCAATTAGATATCGAAGCTCAATTACCTGTATTAGAACAGGCGATATTGGACGCAAGTGAAAAAGAAAAAGAACTTGAGGGTTATGTTTCAGCGTTAACAGCAAAAAAGCGTGAAATGGAAAAAGACCTTAACGATTTTATTTCTAGTCGAGAATCATCAATAACCTCTGATGTTGGCTATTCACCGAAAGGAAATGGAGAGGCTGTTGGTCAAAAAATATCCAAAGCAACCTCTAGTTTTGATCGTATCCTGACCAAACACACTAATGTTCCCGGGGATGGATCTTTTGATCCCGAAAATAAAGCAAGGGTTCAAGAGCTTGAGAAGCTTACAAGAGATCATCGTATAGAAGAACGTATGGCCGCTATGAAGGCTGACTAATAGATAAGTTCGTTTGAGGTATTGGAGAAATTGAATATGGAATTTTTGGCTGCTGGAGAAAACCTGCCCTTTGTTGTTTCATTGACCATTCTTGTGATCATTGGGGTTCTTGAAGGAGCTGCCTTGATTGTTGGGTTAGGGTTTTCTGCCGTCTTGGATAATCTGTTGCCAGAAATAGATGTGGATCTAGATATAGATGGGCCAGATGTTGGGGCCAATAATACGCTTGGAAATCTATTTACCTGGTTACGGGTTGGTAAAGTTCCTCTCCTTGTTCTCTTAATCCTTTTCTTTCTATTCTTTGGCTTGTCCGGGTTGTTTTTCCAGGCAGTAAGCGAAGAGGTTCTCGGGCTTTTATTGCCGAGTTGGATCATCTCGATACCGGCCTTTGTTATCACTTTATTTCTCGTGCGCTGGTTTGGTATGTGGTTTGAAGAACTTATGCCGAACGATGAAACCAGCGCAGTTTCGTCTGACAGTTTCATCGGGCGTATGGCGACAATTGTTCTCGGTGCCGCAGAGACAGGCAAACCCGCGCAAGCAAAAGTCCGCGATGAACATGGATTAGATCATTATCTCATGATCGAACCAGATGTTCAGGGAGAGGTATTTGAGCAAGGATCTAAGGTTCTTGTGGTTCGAAAATCTGGGATAACTTTTTACGCCATAACCACAGCTTCTGAAATTCTCACGTCTTAGAAGTTAACTATTATAATCATTTATCAAGAAAGTGTGGCCGTCATTTAGATTTGCCGAAGTCTAACCTACATCTAAAAAATTCGTACTAATGGGGGATACGCATGTATTCAATGTATAATCTGGTTCCAATACTTTTTTCAGCAGGCCTGATCGTTTTTGCCTTGATCACGATTGGTCTGATTTTTTCTAAACTTTATAACCGTGCTTCTAAGGAAGTATCTTTCGTTCGAACGGGCTTTGGTGGGCAGAAGGTCATTATGAATGGTGGAGCTTTGGTCTTTCCAGTGCTTCACGAAATTATTCCGGTAAACATGAACACGCTGCGTTTGGAAGTCATGCGTTCTGATGGTCAGGCTTTGATTACAAGAAACCGCATGAGGGTCGATGTTGTCGCAGAATTTTATGTGAGGGTGCAGCCAACGGTCGAATCAATTGCTAATGCTGCGCAAACCCTTGGGCGCCGTACGATGAGGACGGACGAGTTAAAAGAGCTTGTTGAAGGTAAATTCGTCGATGCATTGAGGTCTGTAGCGGCTGAAATGTCCATGGAAGAACTGCATGAGAAACGCACAGACTTTGTACAAAAGGTGCAAATGGCTGTTTCTGAAGATCTCTTAAAAAATGGTCTTGAGTTGGAAGCGGTTTCTCTAACGGGGCTCGACCAAACGGGAATGGAATTCTTTAACCCAAATAATGCCTTTGATGCCGAGGGTTTAACTCGATTGACTGAAGAAATCGAGAAGCGCAAAAAAATGCGTAACGATATTGAACGCGATACTGCTGTGCAAATTCAGAACAAAAATCTTGAAACCGAAAAGCTGGGATTAGATATTTCCAGGGACGAAGAATATGCGCGTCTACAGCAAGAGCGTGAAGTTTCTATACGTAAAGCTCAACAAGCTGCAGAAATATCCGAAGAGCAGGCCATTAAGGAGCAAGATGCTCAACAGGCGCAAATTCTTTCCAAGAAAAATATCGAACAGTCTCGCATTACGGCTGATAGAGCTGTTGCCGAAGAGCGTATTGATATGGAGCGTCAGTTACGGGAGAAAGAAATTCTCAAAGAGCGTTCTGTAGAAACCCAGCAGATTGAAAAGTTAAAAACCTTAGATTTGGCTGAACAGGATAAGGCTATCGCGATCGCTGAAAAATCTAGAGATCAGTCCGTAGCGGAAGCTGAAGCAGATATTGCACGTGCAAAAGCGGTGCAGGCAGAAGAAGAGGTGAACACGGTTCGGGAAAAGGAAATCGCCGAACGTAAAAAATCGATTGAACTGATTGAAGCAGCTAAAGAAGCAGAACGTGAAGCGATTGCCATCAAAATTGCTGCCGAAGCTGGTAAGGTAGCTGCAAGTGATGAAGCTGAAGCGCGTCGTGAGGAAGCCGGAGGTCAGGCGGATCAAATTAGGATTATTGCTCAGGCTGATGCTGAATCTGAAAAGCTGCGTGCAGAAGCCTCTGCTATTAAATACGAAGTCGATGCCAAGGGTAAACTGGCCATTAACGAAGCTGAAAATATTCTCTCCAGCGAACAGATTACCATGCAGGTTAAAGTTAAGTTGATCGAAAATCTGGATGCGATCATTCGTGAGAGCGTGAAGCCAATGGAACAGATCGATAGTATCAAAGTTATCCAGATTGATGGCTTAAATGGCGGCGCGGCTGCACCGAATGGTGAAGGTGCTTCAGGAGGAACAGGCTCTCTTTCTGATCAGGTTGTAAATAGTGCCCTGAAATATCGTGCTCAAGCACCGTTGCTTGACTCTCTTCTACAGGAAGTTGGTATTTCTGGAGGCGATATTAACGGTATTACCCAGGCTCTTAATGGTCATTTGCAAAAGAGTGCCGAGGACTAATTATATCCTGACGTAAATATTCGATTGTAAGATAAAGCTCGGTGATTAGCCGGGCTTTATCTGTTTGTGATCGTTTTCATTTAGCAGAAAAAGAATTGTAAATTGGCTTTTTAAGATGTATTAATAATTAACATAAAAGTTAATTAACTGAGTAGTTAATATGGACCCATTAAATAATATCTTTTTTGCCCTATCTGATCCTACCCGTCGTGCGATTTTAATACGCTTGTCAAAGAGTGAAGCAACCGTTGGCGAGCTGGCTGAACCATTTGACATGTCGGCGCCCGCTATAACCAAGCACTTAAAAATACTCGAGCGTGCAGGGCTTATCCTTAAAGAAAAGGATGGTCAACTCCGTCGCTGTACTTTGCAACAAGCTCCTCTAAAGAGCGCGGTAGAGTGGTTAGAGCACTATAGCCAATTCTGGGAAGAGAGTTTCGACCAGTTGGACGGTGTTTTGAATAAAATTGTTGCTGGCAAAGCGACCAACAAGAGCGAAAAGGAAGATTAGATGGCTGAGCATGAAAAAAGTGCATCTTATAGCCCACCAAAGTCCGATCTAGTTCTTGAGATCACACGACGGTTTTCTGCTCCCAGAGAGGTCGTTTTCGCAGCGATTACTCAGCCATCAACTTTTCAGCAATGGTGGGGACCTAAAGGATGCACTTGTTCTGTATGTGAGATTGATCTTCGCGAAGGTGGTGCTTGGCAAACGACCCTGGTCGGAGCCGAGGACTGTGATACCAATACAGTTGGTGGCGTCTATAAAGAAATAGTAACGCCTTCCAAACTCGTTTTTACGTGGTCATGGACGCAAGTCGACGGGAAGGTCAATGGAGGGCGGGGTCCAGAAACAGTGGTCACTATCGAACTTCACGATGAAGGGGATAAAACCCTTATGAACTTCTCTCAACAGATCTTTTCCGATGCTGAGCAATGCCAAAAACATCGTTCTGGTTGGGATAGCGCTTATGATTGTCTCGAACAATATCTATCAAAAACACAATAACAATTTCCGGGAATTTTTACCGGATTATTTATTTAAGGAGTAGAAACATGGGATGCCCTGTTGTTCATTTTGAAATAATCTCTGACGATGCTGGCAAAGCTCAGGAATTTTATGGGGATTTATTTGGTTGGAATATAGATTCTGATAATCCAATGAATTACGGCATGGTTGATACCGAAAGTGATGACAAAGGTATTAATGGCGGTATTGGTGAGGATATGGCCGATACAGGTGGACATCTAACCTTTTATGTCGAAGTCCCCAATGTAGAAGAAACTTTACAAAAAGCAGTCGAAAAAGGTGGAACTATCGTCTTAGACGCTATGGATATTCCTGGCGGACCAACCATTGGTTTGTTTAATGATCCGGATGGTCGACGTGTGGGCCTCGTTGAAGCTTAGCTTTAAATCTCAATACAATATTCCATAACCACATATAAATAGAGAGTCTGCAGTTCAAGCCGGGCTCTTTTTTTTGTGTGTCGGAGCAATAGTTGATTTCATTTTTGCTGTAGATTGAATTTAAGAAAGGGGAGAATATAGTTAGTTGATCTTAATGTTTTTAAATTTTCTAAAGTGTATAATGCATTAATCGGGAGAGAATGTTGAGGCGCCATATGAAGTTATTTTACTTTTTAATGCTGCTATGTGTCGGGTGCCTCACACATTTTCCTGCGTTTGCAAAAGAAATCAAGCTTGTCACCGGTACCGATTATGCCCCTTTTACAAGCCCAGATCTCCCCAAGGGCGGTGTTATTTCTGATGTGGTATCCCATGTTTTTCGAAAAATGGGATACACGGTAAGTCTTCAATATTTTCCGTGGAAACGTGGCATGAAACGGGTCGGTTCACTTGAGAATGATGCCACCTTTCCATACGCAATAACCCGTGAGCGAGAAGAAGAATTTCTTTATTCTCGACCAATTAACAGACTTACGGTTAGCATTTTTCAAAGAGTGAGTGTAGGACGCCATTACGGGACACCTCAGGATTTGGTCGGTCTTACATATTGCCAACCTTTGGGGTATAAAACAGAGGACGAGCTGGTTCCCCTTCTTAACGCAAGCGTGATAAACCGTTTACGTGCGGATACTGTTGATAGCTGCTTGGAAAGGCTTGGTTCAGGGCGGGCAGATTTTGTTGCTTTGAACAATCTGGTTGTATGGGCCGGGGCTCATCGTATTTGGTCGGGGGAAGAACAGAGAGTTATCGAAGAAGCTGAAACCCCTCTAAATACATCAACAGAACATTTGATTATTTCGCGTCATCATCCCGAAGGTGATAAACTAATAACGGAGTTTAATAGAACTTATCAAATACTATTAGATGATGGAACACTAAAGGAAATATGGACTAAGCATCTAGGGAAAAACGCGAACCCTGCGATGTGATGCGCAGAGTAACGTGCAGGGGTGATGTGTGGGCCTCGTTGACGCCAAATCTCAATATAATTTTACATAGCCACTCGTACCAAGAGATCTGCCCTAACTAGGGTGTGGACTCAATTGATCCAAGATCTTATTGAGAATAGGTATAGCATGTTCAGGAAGTTGGCTCCCTTTTTCTCAAATCTTGTTGCCAACCGCCTCATATCCTTCATTTTACAAAAGAACCGCTCGACAATATTTCGCATTGCATAAATGTTTTTATCGTGGGGGATCGGCTTTTTTGCGTTACTTTTGGAGGGAATGACAGCCAGAGCGCCTTCATCAGCGATGGCTTTTCTGATTTTCTGACTGCTATAGGCCTTATCAGCAACAATGGCCAGAGGTGGTATTTTCCAATCAAGGAAATCAGGCATCAGTTTGCTGTCATGAACCTGACCACCACTAATCGCAAGACGGATCGGGCGGCCTTTCTGATCTACGGCCGCATGAACCTTACTTGTCCGACCTCCGCGTGAACGGCCAATATTTTCCGCCAGTTCCCCTTTTTTGACCCAGCCGCTGCGCGGTGAGCCTTTACAATC
>OJDH01000099.1_pt1 | contig 73029 bp, 59 predicted proteins | sample 1592761 | NCBI WGS metagenome assembly OJDH01 (sample SAMN05416855, study PRJEB24817) | seawater metagenome | isolation source: Sea water | place: Canada:Atlantic | collected 2013-11 | reverse complement strand
CTCGACGAACGAGGTCATTTCCTAGAACGGTTAAACGAAGACCTCAGAGATACGCCAGGAATAAAAAATGCCAGTAAGCTTAACTTACCGGCATTAGCCAATAGGCTCCCTTTTTTTATTCCTCTGTCTTGTCCTGAAATGTGTTTACACATTTAGGACTTTATTATGATAACCCCAATACCCGCGCGCATTAAGCGAACACAGAGAGATTATTCATTAGGCTTTAAATTACAGGTTGTAGATGCCGTTGAAAAAGGCGATATGACTTATAAGCAATCTCAGAGCATCTATGGCATCCAAGGTCGTTCAACAGTACTTACTTGGCTTAGAAAGCACGGTAAGATGAACTGGACGCAACCAGTGAGAATAACGATGCCTAACACTCCCAAAACCAAAGAAACCCCGCTCAGACAATTAAGCGCCTTGAAAAGCAGTTGGAAGATGAGCACTTACGTAATCTATTACTCAATGAAGCTGTTGATATTATTGATGCAGAGTATGGAGCAGGCCTAAGAAAAAAGTACTTAACCAAGGAGCGAGAAGCCTTCAAAAACAGAAAGTGACGAGCTTAAAGCATGCTTGTGAGCTTCTTGGTATAACAAGACAAGCCATCTATCAAAGAGAGGCTAGAGGTCATCGTCGAGCGATAGCATTGGCACCAGTGAAAGTGATGGTGCTTGATATTCGCCGCTTTATGCCTCGTTTAGGGGGCAAGAAACTCTACTTTTTACTTAAACCTAGATTCACAGATAAAGGTATCAAACTTGGGCGTGATAACTTTTTTAGTTACTTGAAGAGCGAAGGGTTGTTAGTTAAGCCTAAGCGCAACTATACAAAAACCACTCACAGTAAACATTGGATGAAGAAACATCCGAATGTGCTTAAAGAGTTTAAGGCTACGGCGCCTGAAGAGGTGTTCGTGAGTGATATAACCTATGTTCAATCAGGGCAATCTATTGCTGGTGACAGATGCGTTTAGTCGTAAGATTATGGGTTGTGAGCTTAGTAATGAGATGAAGGCAACGGATGCGGTTAAGGCCTTAAGATGACCGTGAGCAATCGTCAATATCAACACAGCGCCGTCCACCACTCAGATAGAGGATTACAATATTGCTCAGCAGTCGACCAATCAGCATTAAAAGCAAATGATATCCGCCCTTCGATGACGGATGGGTATGACTGTTATCAGAATGCGTTAGCAGAGAGGATTAATGGCATTTTGAAGCAGGAGTTTTTATTATGCCGATGCAGTAATATTGATGAATTGAAGCAGCTCGTTGAAGAGTCGGTTTTTATATACAATGAAATGAGGCCGCATTTGAGCTTTGGTATGAAAACGCCAAATCAAGTGCACAAAAAAGACCAGAAGCAGAAGCTACTGGTCTAATAAAACCGTCAACCTATTTCAGGACGGGACACTCTAACTATAATGTCTAATTCATTTCACTCAATCAAATCTCGAACACATTCGTCATCACCTTATAAAGCTCTGTTCCTTGATAAACCGATGCTGAAGCAAAGTGCAGTATGGGAACACAGTCTTGTTGTAGCTTTAGCGATGTTAAGGCCTTTTCACTGCCATAAAGATCCAGTCGCAGGATATTCACCAAAGGTTTTCCTGCTGGTAATGGTTCACCGACTTCTGCCAAATACTCCACCATACCGCCAAGGGGAGAATGGTATTTCTTATAATCTTTAAGATAACAAGCATAACGTGGCATCTTTGTAGGTGTAACCTTCTCCGCAATGACCCCTCTGCTACTCAGATAAGCCAAAATGCCCTTTGCATCAACAGCGGCGTCTTCAAGGTGTATATTTTCTTGAGAACCCAGTTCAAGCGTAAAAGCCGATACCGGAATAGGCATATCGCGGCCTTTAGACTTCATATGCTCACTGAGTTGCCACCAGGGATAGAAAACCGACTCATCCATTGCTCCACCAAAATCATTGGTGATCAACAAGGTATAAGGAATAGAAAAGTAACTTGCTGCATTGGCATCATACTCAGGACAGTAAAGGTGTTTACAAGACTTAGGTCCAGTATGCAGATCTATCACAATATCGGCCCGATGCGCCATTGACTGCAGCATAACCGCTTGTTGGTGGCCTGTTGTTATCCCCCACTCGCTGTTTAGACGTTGCAGACAAGATTCAAGTAAACTTGATCTAAAAGCAGCGATAAGCTCCCCATCTGATAGTACCAAATGTTCTTGATACCAAGCTGCTATATCAATTTCATGATCCAGATATTCGCGATTCCAGTTAACGCCAGTAATGGGATCAAATCGGCCCAGAGTAAATTCACCGCTTTTCTGATTTATCCCTAGAGGGTTGGCCAAAGGAACTAAAGTGATATCGCCACATAAGGTATAACCCTCAAGCAGCTGCATAAGCTGGTAGATAACTGCATTTCCCTGAACTTCAGCGCCATGAACATTTGCCTGAATATACACACTAGGCGCGCTGATATTCTCAGCCTTAATACTGAAAATAGGCAAAGTGAGGTCTTGGCCGGTAGCCAGTTCACCAATTTTCAATGACGCTTGGGAAACACGCATTATCTATCCTTAATTTTTCACTGAATGTAGTGAGTTCTTATGCTTCAAACAGGTTTTTATGGAGCGCTTTCACCACTTGAGCCGCTTCTGACTCAGCAACCAGTACACACAAGTTATGCGGGCTGGCCCCTTGGCATATCATTCTGACATTATGGGGTTCAAGTACTTCAAATACTCGTCGACAAACACCTGGTGTAGTGGCAATTCTATTGCCTATGATGGCAACCAAAGCTAAACCATCCTCGACTCTCACTCTGCAATGTTGAGATAACTCTTGCAGTAACGATTCATTCAATAAACCATTGCCCGCGGAATCAGAACCGGTTTTATCTAACGTCAGTGAAACGTTAACCTCAGAGGTAGTGATTAAGTCGACACTGATCTTATGCCGTGCAAGTGTGGCAAATGTCTCGGCAAGGAAACCTTGTGCATGCAACATCTGCAAACTGTGGAGGTTGAGCAAGGTCTGGTCGCGGCGCACTGCAACCGCTCTGTAAACAGGCACATCTTCAACTTGATGACGTATCCAAGTGCCACCACGTTCAGGCTCCCAACTGGACCCCACAAACACCTGAATTTTTTGTCTTACCGCAGGCAAAATAGTTGCTGGGTGCAACACTTTAGCGCCAAAAGTGGCCATTTCAGCCGCTTCATTAAAACTGATCTCAGGAATAGGTGAAGCCTTCGGGGCCAGACGAGGATCCGTGGTGTAGATACCAGCCACGTCAGTCCAAATCTCAACCGACGTTGCTTTTAAGGCTTCAGCTAATAGTGCTGCAGAATAATCACTCCCGCCTCGACCTAATGTAGTCGTAGCGCCAAATTCATCAGCCCCAATGAACCCTTGAGTGACGATTCGTTGTGAAATCAACAATGGAGCTAAATGCTCAGCGGTAAGCGCTGCAACAGTTTCAATTTGTGGCTCAGCTCGTCCAAAATGACTATCTGTGCGCATCACTTGTCTTACATCAAATGCACTCGCCGCTTCACCTTTTTCTCTAAGCACTGCGGCAAAAAGCGCTGATGAACATTGCTCGCCTTGGGCCAACAAGTCATCCATTGTTGCTTTAGTTCTATTACCGCTTAAGGATTCACTTAAAGTTGAAATACGGCTTAACACCGCATCCAGACGAGCTGCAACCTCTTGGGGATTACCAAGTTCATCTAAAATCTGGTATTGAATATGTGCAATGTCTTTAATGAGCTGACTTCTACGCTCATTGGTTGTTTGCTCTTGAGTCAATTCAACTAATAGGTTTGTCACGCCACTAGATGCACTGACCACCACAACTCGGGTATTAGGACTATTGATAATAATGTCGGCACAGCGGCTCATCGCTGAGTAATCAGCAACCGAGGTACCACCAAATTTAGCCACATTTAAAGACATGGTGTGCCTCCACGACAAAGCAGACACTGAGAAGAAAAACAAATTTGAACAATTAACATGATCACGCTCCGAACTAACTACGTTCGAAGAGCCTGGTGCAAAGATTACGCATCCTATAGAAGGGAAACAGACATCACCACCAGAAGCTCTCCACCAATAAAAGGTGACAATCTATGGGATTCAGCCCATTCGACCAATATTGAGTCATTCCAAAAAACTGCAATATCTCGGCGTTAACCTCCCTCATAAGCCATCATCAAAGTTTGGACTTTTCAGACTTACTACCTAGTTAACGCTCCTCTTCTGTATCTCATCTCTACCCATTATTTAAACAGTAGAAATGAGGAAATAGAAAAATATCAAATTTAACGTCAATATGCCAACGATTAAAAAATATATAGTAGATAACTAACCGTCAGACAAAATCTGGTAGCTCGCTAACTTGTTTCACCCTAGAGGAAAAGTGACCAATATTTTGTGCTAGATACTGCGAAGTAGAAAAAAGACAGGGGATCAATTGTAAGGTGTCATCTTCAATAAAATAGATAGCATTTTGCTCAAACGTGTATCCCAAACACACAGCAGAATCTTTGTCGATAGACACCGCCCAGCTCTTTTCCATGTGACTATAATCCAACGATGTTGCCATCATGGCACGGTAGGGTTGCCTTAATAGTTCAATCTCATGTTGCAGCTTTCTATCAAGTAGGCGATTTTGGCAAGTTGTCAGTATCTCTCCTTTTGGATTATGTGCAGTAATAATTGCGAAGGAAAGATCAGAAGATAGGGGTTGAGTAAATAGAAATTGCACGTCTTGATAACACTGCCAAAGAAGATTATTAGACTGGTTCATATGCATCATATCCACCGATTAGATTCGAAATATTATAGCAAACTAAATTAATCTTCCTAGAGGCGTGATACACATCACATAAGTGTTTTTTACCACTAACAATAAAATCAATGCGTTAGATAAAGTTATGTGACCGAGATCATATCCGTAAGTAAATTTGTTAACATTTCATTTGTTAACAAATGCCTAAAACGAGTACAATAGCTTCACTTGGTTCTTTGAACAAAGTTAAAAAACGGACACTTTTTTGTTAGATTGCTATCTAACACCGACCAAAAAGTTAGCCAATTTTTTGTACAAAATGTGAGCTAGACTGCATTTCACATTTTTACTTCATTTTGTTTAATATTTTGGGGAACTAAATTCCTCTCTTGTTAATCGAAGTGAAGACAGTTCGCGTTTCTATTAAATGAGATACGCATACTTTACCATCATGGAAGTGTGTTGCTGTTTCAGTCCAGATTTAAAAGCACTTACTCGATCGGTAAAATCAAGATGACGAATCTGAGCGTTACGTATTCTGTGCGTTCATGATTAGAACTGAATTGAACAAACTTAGGTAAATTAATATGCAAAATCCGCACATTCTGATCGTAGAAGATGAAGCCGTTACCCGAAACACGCTAAGAAGTATTTTCGAGGCCGAAGGATATGTGGTAACTGAAGCCAATGATGGCGCAGAAATGCATAAAGCCATGCAGGAAAATAAGATTAACTTAGTTGTTATGGATATTAATCTTCCTGGTAAAAACGGTCTTTTGTTAGCACGTGAGCTTCGTGAAATAAACAATATCGGTCTAATCTTCCTAACGGGCCGAGATAACGAAGTTGACAAAATTTTGGGTCTTGAAATCGGCGCTGATGATTATATCACTAAGCCATTCAACCCACGTGAACTAACCATTCGTGCTCGTAACCTATTAACTCGCGTTAATAGCACTGGTAATGAATCTGAAGAGAAAAGTGCTGTTGAGTACTACCGCTTCAATGGTTGGAGCCTAGAGATCAACAGTCGTTCTTTGGTTAGCCCACAAGGTGAATCATACAAGCTGCCACGTAGTGAATTCCGCGCTATGCTGCACTTTGTTGAGAACCCAGGTAAGATTTTAAGCCGTGCTGATCTTCTTATGAAGATGACTGGCCGTGAACTTAAGCCACATGACCGTACAGTAGACGTAACAATTCGTCGTATCCGTAAGCACTTCGAAAGCTTGCCTGATACGCCTGAAATTATCGCAACTATTCACGGTGAAGGTTACCGTTTCTGCGGTAATTTAGAAGAAGCATAATAAGATAAAGCTAGCGCTTATATCTTTGCTTTAAAAAGCCAGTCTAATGACTGGCTTTTTTGTGTCTGGCCATAAATGTTCCTGACATTTATTAGCATTTCCTCCATCCCTGGAGGTCAGAACACTTATGTAAATTTACCATGAATGGATATAAATTTACTTTGTGTCTCGCCATAAATGTTCCTGACATTTATTGGCATTTCCTCCACTGACCCATAGGGATATGGGAAATGTCTTTAAAGCGTATGGAACGCTTAAGACCCTGGAGGTCAGAGCACTTATGTAAATTTACTTTGTGTCTAAAATCCGTTGGTAAGCGTAAACTGTAAACCGATCACTTCAACTCTCTGTTGAGGAAATCAGCCAGCGAACGGTATAGGTGAGTCCTTACTTTCTCACCGCGCATCGAGTGCTTAGACCCCGGATAATCTATCATCTGGAACAACTTACCCTCATCCTGAAGCGCTTTGTAGACCTTAGTGCTGTTCTCAAACAGTACGTTATCGTCTGCCATCCCGTGATACATCAACAAACCCGACTGATAGTTCTTCACATAGGGAAACACACTGCTAGCTTCATAACCTTTGGCATTCTTGTCAGGATGATTCAGATAACGCTCAGTATAATGAGTGTCATATAACGCCCAATCAGTCACTGGTGCACCAGAAATGGCAGCTTTGAAATAATCAGGGGCTTTAAAGAGCCCCATTAGCGCCATGTATCCGCCATAACTGTGACCATAGAGCGCAATATTATCACCGTCCACATAAGGTAACTTTCTTAAGTGATCAACACCTGCTTTTTGATCGTTAACTTCGGCTTCGCCAAGATGCTGATAGATCACATGTTCAAACTGAGTGCCTCGATGAGCCGAACCACGGTTATCCAGCTGGAACACCATAAAGCCCTGCTGTAGCAAGTATTGGGTAAAGTAATCACTCTCACTCCAACTGTTCACTACTAGTTGAGCGTGGGGACCGCCGTATACCCGAACTACAACCGGATACTTGTTCTCTTCATTGAAATTGGTTGGTTTAAACAGGCGATATTGTAATGCTTGTCCATCCTCAGCCTTAATCTGGCCAAACTCAGGAACCTGCCACAGACCTAGGTACGCATTTAGAGGGTGACTCTTGTCGACTTCATTCTGTTCAACCCAAGCTAAATGTTGCCCTTTGTCTCCATGCAGACTCACTTGTGGTGGCTGAACTAAACTACTGAAATAATCCAGATACACCGCCTGATTATCGGCAAAGACAACTGAGTGCATACCACGGCGCTGACTCACTGTTTGCACTTCGCCGCCCGCCAATGGCACTCGGTAAAGGTGTTGCTCTACGACGGTATCCTTACGGCCCGTAAAATAGATCCACCCCGCCTTCTCATCGACAAATTCAACCCCATCAACCACCCAGCTTCCCGATGTTAGTTGGCTTGATGTTTTACCGTCTAAGCCCATTAAATACAGGTGATTAAAGCCATCACGCTCAGACGCCCAAATGAAACTATCTTGTTGCTTTAAAAAGTGCAAATCGTCATTAAGGTTAACCCAAGCTTCACTTCGCTCTTCAACTAGGTTTTTAGCACTGTCAGTTTTATCAATATCGACCATTCTCAGGTCCAGAGTCTGTTGGTCGCGGCTCTGCCATTGGTACGATAACCGCTTACTGTCTGGCAACCACTGCACACGAGGAAGATAGATATCTTGCTCTTTACCCAGATCAACCCAAGCCACCTTGCTGTCGCTAAGTGTCACGATACCCAAAGCGACCTTGACATTATTTTTGCCTGCGTAAGGATAACGCTGCTCGGTCAGCTTAATTCCATCGGCGTAGATCTCATTACGCGTCACCAGCTCAACACCTGACTCATCAATACGGGTATAAGCGATAGCGGTTTCATCCGGAGACCACCAATAGCCGGTCATGCGGCCCATCTCTTCTTGAGCGACAAACTCGGCCATGGCATTTTTAATCGCCCCGCCGCCATCTGTCGTCATCGCCGTTAGCTTCATGGCATCCAAGCTCAGCACAAACAGGTTTTGATCGCGTACAAAAGAGACGTACTTACCTTTAGGTGAAAGACGCGCATCGGTAGCAAACCCCTCTCCAGTAGGCAGCAATGTCACCTTGTTATCGCTTAACGAATAGTAATACAGCACGCCAGATGCTGGAATTAACAGTGCTTGGCTATCGTCAGACCAGAAATACTCCATGATCCCTTCACCAAATATACGCTGGCGCTCACGTCTCGCTTTCTCTTCATCAGAGAGCTCACCTATGGTCAGCTTATCGGCATCAAGCAAGATTGATTGCTTACCCGATGCAACATCCATCTGCCACAGATCATAAAAATGTTGATTGTCTTTACGTCCCGCTAAATAGGTGACACGTTTGCCGTCTGGAGAGAGTTTCAATCCACGTGGGCTAGTCCCAGCCAGAGCGGGTGAGGCGTACATGCGTTCAATCGACAGCGGCGTCTTACCCGCAGCCGATAACAAAGCCTGCGTGTCACTGTCCACGATGCCTTGATTCACTTGGGCTTGGCTTAGCTGTGTATTCACTGATTGAGATGCTGATGCGGGGGTTGTAAGTAACATAGATACCGCCATTAGGGCTGAAGTGATCCATCTTGTTGTCATTATAACTTCCTAACGCTTATTGTTTTTATTCTGTAATCCACTTTGCTGCCATCGACAACCTACTGAAAAGGTGTGACAACGGGGATACACTGCGAACATCATTGTGCCTAAAGTTGGATAAAATAGAAACTATCAATTATTCAATAAAATTCAGCACTAAGAGGCTTAACAACGCTGAAAAAAGGTTCAATTTCAGGTATCATGCGCACAATAAAAAAGACCCACCCTCAAGCAATAATTGAAACTGTCATAGGAAATAACATGCAAACCTTGGCTCAAAATCTGACTTCGCAAGGGGTAAACGCCTCTCTGACTCAGCTTATTCGTACTTTAGCGAACACCTCAAAAGAGATTAGCCACGCGGTACGCCATGGCGCACTAGCTGGAGTACTCGGTGCAACTGAGCAGGAAAACGTTCAAGGCGAGACCCAAAAAAAGCTCGACGTTATCACCAACGACATGCTCAAAGATGCCCTCAAAGCTGACAATACTGTTCGCGGTTTAGCATCAGAAGAGGAAGATTACATTGTTGAAGCTGGTGAGAAAGGTGACTATTTAGTTTGCTTCGATCCACTGGACGGTTCATCAAATATTGATATCAACTCATTAGTCGGCACTATTTTCTCAATACTGCCAGCTCCAAGCGGTGAGCTATCAGAAAAAAGTTTCTTGCAAGCGGGCCGCAAACAGGTTGCTGCTGGTTACGTATTGTATGGTCCTTCAACCATGCTGGCCTTAACCACAGGTAAAGGTGTTCAGCTATTCACCCTTAATCCTGAAACCAATGAATTCTTACTGACGACCGAAGCGATGAGCATCAGTAAAGACACCGGTGAATTTGCAATCAACATGTCTAACCAGCGTTTCTGGGAAGCACCGATGCAAACTTACATCAGTGATCTACTCCTTGGCACTATTGGCCCACGTGAAAAAGCCTTTAACATGCGTTGGATTGCCGCCATGGTCGGCGATGTTCACCGTGTATTATCTCGTGGTGGAATCTTCACTTACCCTACAGATAACAAGAACCCACAAAAGCCTTACAAGCTAAGACTCATGTACGAAGCTAACCCAATGTCATTCCTCGTTGAGCAGGCTGGTGGTAAGGCATCAACAGGCTATGAGAACATCATGGATATCGAGCCAAGCGCAATCCACCAGCGTGTAGCTGTGATCTTAGGGTCGGCAAACGAAGTGGATGCGTGTCTTGAGTATCACGGTTTAGATTACAGCGAAGAACCAGTTTTATAAGGTTCTAGGCTAGAGTATTAGCAGGTTCTAGGTTCTAGGTTCTAGGTTCTAGGTTCTAGGAAAAGCCTAAGAAAAAGCGCAATCCTATGTCATTAGGGGTGCGCTTTTTTTATTACTTTTTCGCAGTTATTGCTGACTTGCCTGATCGCAAGTTACAAATATCTTTTGGATTGGTTCATTGGGCGGAATTGGTATTTAGTTAGCTGACTGCAACTCATTACCTCAATCCAGTTAATTGCTTGCAGCAGGCTGATGTGCAGATACTTCTGAGGGACGGTGAATGAAGCGTAGCTTCAAGTTTATGAACGAGAAGCAGGATGCTGAACTGGCTTTTAGATATGGATATCGTTGCAAGTACAATCCCTGTAGTCTCTACGATGACATCTGATGTGAATGGATTCACAAATGCCGTGGTGACAGGATGTCATAGAACGGCCATGTCACGGAAGGTCACAGCCGCATCTACACCTGATTATTTATCTCTTCGATTGATATTTTGATTAGAAGAGTATGGTATTAAGTACTCAGTAACGCTAATTTGTGGGACGCTGAAGTGTAGCGAGGAATGAGTGCTTTGACTTGTTACAAGTTGATTTATGCTAAATACTCTATTACAGGCTTATCTTCAGTAACAATATAGTCAGTTATATGGAAAACATCACTGACCCATTCGTGTGCAAGAGCCTCTTCGCGGCTAAGTATGTTGCCAAGAAAATCTACATGGCTCCAAGGTGATTCTTCTTTATCAATAACTCTCACAACCCAATTGTCTTCGGTAGACCAAATATCTACTGCAAATGCTGTGCGTAATTCAGGGCTTCCTTCCTCTCCCCACACTCCCAAACCAATAAGTGAATGAGCAATTTTATCTTCGTGACCTTCGGTAAAAAGCACATAATAAACAGCGAATGCATCATCATCTTGATATACAAACCTTGTGAGCCTAACTGTTGTGTTTTCACAGCAGCTGCATTTTTCTCTAGTTGGTTCTTCAAACTCTATTTCAATCATAATTTAAGACTTGTAACCGCCCAGCTAATCGTGAGCTAAGTGCTGGCCGGTGACTTCTGCTTTAGTCATCTGAATTTAGCCTCTTGCATATGTACTAATCGGTATAGCCACCGTCACTAAAGAAATGACTATCCGCTGAAACAGAGAAATCATTTGCACTGAAATTTGAACTCCTCCAAGAAACCACTAAGAACTTCGGGAATTTTTTTGCAAATGCTTTGATAGCTCTATTTTTCATCATCTTGAGTAGCATAGTAGATCCCTCCATTTACATATAAAAGTATATTTGGCTGAATTCAGAATAAAAACATCTCAAATAAGAACAAATAATCTGTGTGTTTTTCACTCTACGCTAACAGTAATTACTTAAAGTTAAGATTTGACTAATTATCCGTTTTTCCGTTTGTAAGAAAAAAAGAGTCCGATTATTGAAAAACAGCAACGCCTAAACAGCCCAACTTAGCCACAGTTTAGAATCACAATTCAAGTAAATTGAAGAGGCAAAAGAACAGTGCTACTTCTAGGCGAACGCGGATACCCAATGCCAATGGATGCCTATTAAGGCCGCTTGTTTATACTGAATCCGATTTATTCAATAACCTGCAGTTACTGTTTAGCAAGCTCGTCGCAATCATGTTAAAACTTGCCCTACTCAATTAAGGAGTACACAAAGGGACAGAAGCAAAGTGACTGTGGCAGGAATACCGTCTTGCCACCTATCAAAGCGCAAATGAAAAAATATAGCGCCTAATGACGTCAATGCTAATAATCCAGCGCCAAGCCACAACGCTGATTCAAAGTTAGATAAAGCCAGATATATACTCAGTGATATAACCCCTAAAAACTCTATCACTCCGACGAGAAACATCACCTTTCTGTTAAGACCATACTTTATAAAGAATTTAAGTTGAGTCTCGAATATTAGCTTTTGCCACCCGAGCAACTTAATTGAACTAGCAAACATAAAAAAAGCGATTAAAATTACAATAGCAATGTCTTTCATCTTGAATACCCTCTTCTGTGAATACCCAGATTTAATCATTCCTAAAGGTTAATATAAATGCTATTTTTGGCACAGCACCCATTCCAAATAAGAATGTAATGGATAAATTAGACTGCCTTCAGCTTTTCATCAGAGTTTCTCAGTTAGGCAGCTTTACTGCTGCGGCAAACGAATTGAATATCACACAAAGCACTGTGAGTAAAAAGATAGCATGGCTAGAAAGCAAAGTTGGATTTGCACTGTTTCACCGTGATAACCGGAAGATCCAATTAACTGTTCAAGGCAATCAATACCTCCAATTTAGTGAGGCATTTATCGATGGAATGTCGCATTTCGAATCTAGCTTAAAAGAGGAGTTAAAGGAGGTTAAAGGTCAGCTAAGACTGTCAGTTCCTAGCTCTGTCGTGACCAAGTTGCTGCTCAAACCGATCAGCGATTTTATGCATCTCCACCCCGAACTGACAGTGTATACTTCTGTGAATGATCGGCAGGTAGATCTAATTGGAAATAATATAGACATCGCGATAAGAGCTTCAGTTTTAGAAGATTCCGGTTATAAAGCGCGCTTCTTATTTAACAACCATGCAGTCTACTTTGCTTCTCCAAGCTATTTACTCAATAGACAAGCTCCTACTAATGCTAACGAGCTTCAGTCTCACTATTGTCTTACATATTCCTTGATGCGACCATCCAATATCTGGAGTATAAGTGAGAGTAATAAAACCAATAATAAAGTAATGGTCAAAGAGGTGTTTAAAAGCGATAGTCCAGAGTTGCTTCTGGAAATGGCATTGCTCGGACACGGTATAGCAGCTCTTCCAAGCTGGATGGTTGAAGAACACTTTAAAAGTGGCTGTTTAATTCAAGTATTAGCCAATTATGAACCTATCACTTTACCTATGTACGCTGTATTTAAAAATGACGATTATCAACCTTACCGAGTTAGAGCATTTGTCGACTATCTGCTAGATCACTTTCATTCTCTAGCAAAAGATCTTGGCTAGGACTCGCCCAAAAGTAACTAATTCCCCCTGCTTCCGGTTGATGATTTCGCTTCTCAAAAAAACACTGGGAAGCAGGGTTCGTCAAGGAACACAAACAAGAAAGCCTCCATCCAAAGATAAAGGCTTTCAATTTAAAGGCTAACTTAGCAGCGAAGCATTAACGAACTAACACATCTAAGATCAGTTTTTTTAGACTAATTCTTCTTAGAATAGGTCGCAGCTTCTTCACCTGCCACTCTACCGAAAGTGATGATGTCAGAGATAGCATTACCTCCTAAGCGGTTAGCCCCGTGTACGCCACCGGTTACTTCACCGGCACCGTAAAGGCCTGGGATAACTTGCTGCTTGGCATTCATTATCTCAGCTTTAGAGTCGATTTTAACGCCGCCCATGGTGTGGTGTACGCCAGGTGTCACTTCAATGGCGTAGTAGTTACCTTCATTAAGTGCACGAGGCAAGTTAGGACGTTCAAAGTCTGCGTCTTTACCATTGGTCACGAAGGTGTTGTAACGTGCGACAGTTTCAGTCAGCGCCTTACCGTCGATATTCTCAAGCTTACCTAGGTTAACCAGCGTATCGGCAGTTGGAGCAACCCCAAGACCAATATACTTATCGATCTTCTTCAGTGACTTGCGAACAGAATCATCGAAAATCAAATAAGCTGACTGACCTGTTTGGTTCAAAATAGCTTCAGAAGCTTTATCACGTGTCGTGATTTCGTTGACGAAGCGCTTACCTTCACGGTTAACCAAGATAGCACCGTTACCACGAACCGCTTCAGTGACCATCACACCACCTTTAACAGATAGCGTTGGGTGAGCTTGGATGTACTGTAGATCTGTCATCGCTGCACCAGCATTTGCTGCTACGTCGATACCGTCACCGGTTGCACCTGGTTGGTTCGTTGAGATAAAGCCTTTTAGCTTAGGATCTAGCTTAGCGACACGTTCGTTGTTCTTCGCAAAACCACCCGTTGCCAGAATAACTGCATCAGCTTTAATCCAGTAATAGCCTTTGTACATGCCTTTAACCAGTACGCCTTCAACCTTACCGGAGTCATCTTTAATGATCTCAATACCACGGGTATTCATGCGCATGTCGATATCGCGTTTAACCGCATTATCATAAAGCACTTGAATCACATGAGCACCAACACCAGCACCGCCTGTTGGGCGATGTGAACGGTTAGCCGATGCGCCGCCCATACGACCAACATCATTGAGGTCTGCCCCCATGGCTGTCATCCAATCAACAGAGCCTTTTGAGTGAGTCACTAACACATCAACCAAAGCAGGGTCGTTAAGATCACGTCCACCTTTCATGGTGTCTTTTCTCATGGATTCAACGCTGTCCTCAATGCCTTTGGCTTTCTGTTGATCTGTCCAAGCAGCGTTCATGCCGCCAGCAGCTAGCTTTGCATTACCACCAATAACTGGCTCTTTCTCAATCAGAATAACCGAAGCACCTTTATCATGCGCCGCAACGGCAGCAGAGAATCCAGCGCCGCCAGAACCGACCACAACAACATCGACAGTATCAAGTGGTGCAGCTGCTAAAGCCGCTTCACGCTCAGATTTATCTTTGGCAAGCTCAGCAATACTAGGCTCGTGACGCTCCCATTTACCCGCATAAGGCATATCAAAATCGAAGCTATGGCAAGAATCACAATAGACCATGGACTGTTCGTGAGCACTGTGACAAGAGGTACAGGCGATTTCACCAGGGAAGTGAGAGTCATGGGCATTGTAGTGCTCATGCTTGGTCTCTTCCGCCACTTCATCCATAGAGCCGTGACATGAAACGCATTGAGCATTTTCATAGCTAAGGTTATCGTTAGATAACTCACCGTCAGGGGTATGACAAGAATCACACTCTTGGTTTTCAGCATGGAAATCGGCAAGGTTCTCTGCCGCAGTGGCGTTAGCCGCTAAACCAACAGTTCCCAGTAGTGTTGCCAAGTAGATGGCACTTTTAAGCTTTTTCATCACGTCTCCTAGTGCTCTCTCAAAGCAAGCTTGTTGCTTTAATCGAACCTTCATCTCTATTATTTTCAGCTAGAGTTTCGCAATATCACTGATATCGTCAGCCCTCTATTTCACATAAATTTTCCGCTATCCCTCAGCGTCTCTCAAGTTGAAGCGACAAACATGACAGTAAAATCAAGCTAACTTCACAGCTCAATTTTACTGTCATGCAAAAGTGCATTGATAAATTGGCCATTATGCAATTGTGCATACCCCCTAAAGAGGTAGATCACAAAATATCTGACGAAGCAGAAAAAGGATGAGTTCTAGTGGTTAAACATAGGGAAAATATCTGAATTCGCGTTAGATGCCACATTTCCCTTTATAGGGTATTGATAAAATAAGCCCATGAAACTTATATTATTACTGCTGTTGTTCGCTTGTACGATTCAAGCAGGCCATGCACAAGCTAGCTTAGCAAATAGCATCACTTTCGGTGTTCACTCCAAAACTGCCCCTCTTGAATGGCGCAGTAACGGTGTCGATCAAGGTTTTAATATTGAACTGATGAACCGTATCGGCCAACTTTCTGGGGCGAGAATTCTGATTAGGCGCAAAACGTTTCAGCAGCTACTGACAGATGTCCATTCACCTGAAAGTGATATTGATGTGATCGCCATTGTCAGCCCTGTCAGCATCGACAGGCAACTCAGCCAATCCGATCCCATCTATGCCACCCATGCAAAAGCCTACACCTTACAAGGTAAGGCGTTTATTAATAGCTGGCACGATCTAGCTGGCAAACGTGTCGCCATTAAAAAAGGCGCTTTTGTTGACGTCTATCTGTCAGACCAAGAACAGAAATTTGAGCGGGTGGATGTCGACTTATATGAGACAGGTTTTCAATTATTGATAAAAGGAGACGTCGACGTTGTGCTGGCGGAGAATTTTGTCGCTAGGCGATTATTGCCATTTTATCCTTCGATCAGAAGCTCAAGTGATCCACTGATATATGGTGCATTTAACTTTGTCACCAATGGCAAAAATGCCCCGTTAATGGCACAGATTAATGATGCACTAAGGCAATTAAAACTGTCCGGTGAATATGACACGCTCGTCAATGAATGGTTTGGCACAGGCCGTGAGAAGGTCGATCTGACATCAACTCAACATAGGATGCTATGGCTAGCAACCTTAGTCAGTATCATCTCTGCATTAGGCACCATACTCACTGTGTATATCAGCAGGAGCCTAAGAAAACGCACTCAATCACTAAAAGTCGAGCTGAATCAACGCCTACAAGTTGAAAGCCAAATACTAAAATTGTCGCAACAGTTTCAATCGGTACTCAACGGTATTCCCCATGGTGTCACCTTATATAATCGTGAATGTGAATGCCTATGGAGCAATGACAAAAACAACCAGCTATTACAAAGTCCTGAATTTCACTTCAATCATGGTCAAACTTTTCAGCTCAAAACCACGTTAACTGAAGTATTAAACACTCAAAAGTCCTTAACTGCTGACATGAGTTACCACACCCAATTTTGGCAACTGCAGATCCACCCAATCGATATGGATCAAGCCGTTATCCTGTTAGAAGAAGCCACAGAACAACACGCACTAAGACAGGCAAACAATGAATCAAGTCGTCTGGCTTCATTGGGCGAACTATCCGCTGGTGTTGCCCACGAGATCAACAACCCAACAGGACTTATCATTCACTCCATCGCCTTTTTAAATCACGCCATGAATGATCTAAAACCTGCGGCACAATGTTATTTACAGCAAAATCCATTTTGGTCTGTTGCGGGGCTTGAGCCGAAACACGCCATTAGTGAGCTTGAGATGAGCTGCTCGACCATTGACGACGCAGCCAACCGTATCAGCCGTATCGTTAACGATTTAAAGTGCTATGCAAGGCCCAATATCACCAGTGAATATCAGGTGTTCAAGCTCAATGAAGTTGTCATGGTTTCTCTTAGATTAACCGCAAACCAGCTAAAACTATTCCGATTAGAATGTCATCTACAAGAGCCAGCGCCTGAGTTGCTCGGAGATGCCCAGCAGCTACAACAGGTATTAATAAACTTGATTCAAAATGCTTGTCACGCATCAAAACCGACATCTGATATTCATAGCAGCCTTATCACCATCGGAACGAGCACCTTGGCTAACAGCGCCTGCTTAACCATTACAGATACTGGAACAGGAATGGATAGAGCAACACTGAAACGCATTACAGAGCCTTTCTTTACTACCAGACGTTCCTGCGGCGGCACGGGTTTAGGCCTCTCTGTGTGCAGTCGAATCATCAAAGAGCATCATGGTGAGATGCAGATTAGTTCACAATTTGGTATAGGGACTCAAATCAAATTAATCTTCCCTTTAGCATCAACGTCTATTGAAGACTCGAAGCAAAAAATAGAATCTGATAGTAGGTACAACTAAATGAAATTAGCCAGAAATATCCTATTAGTGGACGATGAAGCAGCATGGTTAAGAACCTTAGCACTCACCTTAAATCGTCTGGTGCCTGAAGCCCACGTTGATACCTGCGTCGACAGCAGACAGGTTATCAACCGCCTATCTGTGGATGATTACGCCTTAGTATTGCTCGATCTGACTATGCCATTTCACTCTGGGGAAACATTACTAGAGATGATTCGATCAGATTTCCCCAAGACTCGAGTCATCATAGTAACGGGCGTTAATGAAGTGGATACTGCCGTTCGCTGTATCAAAAATGGCGCCTACGATTACTTTATTAAAACGGACAAGGTCGACGACTTAGCCAGAACAGTGCGAAGAGCCTTAGAGGTCGTCGGGCTTGAACGTAACTATATTCGCATAAAAGAGCGCTTCTTGAGCCGCACTCTTAGCCAACCTGAAGCCTTTAATAATATCTTAACTTGCGAGCCAGCCTTGCTCGACCAATTTCGTTATCTCGAAGCCGTAGCCCTAAGCCCTGAACCTATTCTGATTCAAGGAGAGAGTGGTACGGGCAAAGATGAGTTTGCTAAGTCTTGTCATCAACTGTGCTGCCGCAATGCGCCTTTCATCAATGTAAACCTGACTGGTATCAGCACTCAAGCATTTGAGCTGCAGCTTTTTGGTCAACTCCACACAAAAGATGATGGCCAGATTTCAGCTCAGGTAGGGATATTACACCAAGTGGGTAACGGCTTACTTTATCTCAATGAGATAGGTGAGCTACCACTTGAAGCACAGGCAAAATTGGTCGATGTTATCGAGCATAAGCAATACTACCCCATAGGCAGTGATCGCCCTTACCCGGTAAAATGTAAAATCATCACCTCGACACAAGACGATCTACTCGTCCTGAATATCGCGGGAAAATTCCGTAGCGATCTGCTCTATAGACTGCGCTCACACAAGATCAAATTACCTCCTTTAAGAGAAAGAAGACTGGATCTTTCACTGTTAATTAATCACTTTATTGCATTGGCAGCACAAGAGATGGGACTTGAAAGCCCTCAACAGCCGAGTCATTTAGCCCATCAATTAGAGGGTTATAGCTTTCCAGGAAATCTACACGAATTGAAAGGAATGGTGTTTGATAGTGTCAGCCGCAGTAACGGTATACAGCTCAATACAACCCCTTTTATGGAGGCGATTAATGAGCAAAAAAGTACCACGGGGACATTAGAGAACAAAATGGTTTTTCCCAAAAAGCTCCCTACTCTCGCCGAAATGAGTAACGCATTAATTAACGAAGCAATGAGCCGCACAGCCAGCAACCAAACAGCGGCAGCTCAGATGCTGGGGATCAGTCAAAGCGCGCTGAGTCGTCGCCTTAAAGGTCATTAGTATAATGGGAGTTTCTCACTGATGCGTCATTTTGATTAACGAGGTTATAAACCACATAGCCTACTACAAAATGGCTAATAACTCAGATGTTGAGGAATCGTCAAATGTTCTTAATCGGCGTTTAATGTGGTGGGTATGAATGACAAAATCAGGACTTAAACTCACTTAAGTTTTCATTTTCAATTGGCAGAGTCATAATGAACTCTGTTCCTTGACCTAAAATTGAGCTGACTTGAATATCACCGTGGAGTTTATGTGTTGCTATGTTATAAACAATACTTAAGCCTAATCCACTGCCACCAGAGCCTCGACGTGTCGTGAAAAAGGGCTCGAAGATGCAACAACAATCATTCTGTGAAATCCCCTTACCATTATCAGAAACAGTCAAAACGAGATTGTATTGGCACAACGAAGCGCCAATCGTTAACTTGCCTTTATCGATCCCCTCAAATGCGTGGATCATCGCATTAAGCACCAAGTTTGTTAACAGTTGATAGAAATCACCAGCATAAGAATTAATCGAAATATCTGTAGGGATCTCATTGATGATTTCCACCGGATACTTGTTGGTTTCTGGAGTCAGGCTCTTCAGTAGTGAATCAACTAAATCATGAAGATCAAACCTCTCTTTATGAAGATTAGTTTGCTCTACCGCCACAAGTTTAAAGTTGCTTACAAGGGAAGCGGTACGTTTAAGATTTTTATCGAGCAGGAAGCAAGTATCTTTAATCTCATTTAAATACTGATTGAAAACAACTTCGGTTAACGTATCACTTTTATAGGATTTCTCTAATATAACCAACTCCCTGGAAAACAGTGAAGATGCTGTAATAGCGATGCCAATTGGCGTATTAAGCTCATGAGCAAATCCAGCAACTAAACCTCCTAATGAGGCCATTTTTTCGGACTCGACTAACTTAGACTGCATACTTTTCAACCGCTGCATAGACTCGTTCAGTTCTTTATAACTTTCATTTAATGCTAATTCTTTACTCTCTCGTAATGATATCTCATGGGTCAAATCTCGCGTCCGCTCTGCTACTTTCTGCTCTAAGGTTTCTCTTGCTAAAGCCAGTGATTGAGACATCTGGTTAAAACTCATTGCGAGCTCATAACTCTCCCTTGTACCTTGTAACGAGAGACTGCTATCAGTTGTCCCTGACGCAATTTTTTCTGTCATTTCAATCATTGACTCAAAGGGTTTTGCTAGCCATCTACCTAATAAGCCTGCCAGTATCAACACACAGAAAATCACCATTAAAAACATGAAAACACTCAGTCTTAGTAACTCATGATAAGCGTTCATGACTTCCGCAAGATCCTCTTTTAATACCATTCCCCACTGCATTGAGGGAATGTAACGTGTGGCAGCAATCACATCTTCTCCCCTGTAATCTTGCGCATACACAATCCCTCTAATCCCTGATATAGCATTGGCAAGCGGCTTAGGCAGAGCAAACACTGGGTGTAGGTCCCCAATAACCACATCAGGATCATATTTGAGCTTGGCTTGATAACTAAAGTATTCATCTTGCTTAGCAGCAACCACCACTTCTCTACTGGAAAGATTACCACTTACATCTAAGGTAACTCGCTGAATAATTTGGCTATCTACCTGAAGTACGATCACCCCCAACAACTTGCCCTCATTCAATACTGGAGCCCCGATAAACGCTGTCGCTTGCTCCAATTCGGTGGAGTATTCAAAGCTCGATGACGATGACTCAAGGAAGTATTTAGCTTTTTCTATCACGCCATGTAACCCATGGGGAGGTTTATGCTCTGTGGTTTGATTATTAGTGAGTTCATGCTGACTGGTTAAAGAGAATATCACCTCTTCTGAAGGGCTAATAAATAGCAAGTCTAGATACCCATAATCGGAATATTGCTGGTACACATGGCGATACTTTTCCAGTAATGCAATATATTCAGCTCGCTGTGACTCTCCTCCTTGATTTTTAGCCATGAGTACCCCAAATACCTCTATCACCTCTGTAGATTGGGACAGGGTAAAAACATCGGCGATACGTTCACTGATGTAGTCTTCTACCTGTTTGACCTTTTTATCGGCAAACTGCGACAGATGTTCCTGTTCTTGCTCTAACAAGGTGGCTTTAAAGGAAGAGAGGTACAAGGTCGATAGCAGAAGTGTGGGTACCATTACACTAATCAGTAACCAGAAAAAAAGCACACTGGACAGGCCAAATCGTTTCATTGCAGTGTTAACTCCCTTACACGTTTAAGCCACTCCTGTTTTTTATGATAAGTAGGAAATGGACTTGGCCGAATAGGGGATTCGCTCGACCAGACGACCTCAAACTGACCATCTCCACGCACTTGACCTATGCGTACCGTTTTCCAGAGATGCTGGGTTTCCGCTTCTACCGACACAACCCCGTGGGGAGCATTTAAGCTTTGATTGGCCAATGTACCTCTTATTCTTAATGGCTCGAAAGTCCCTGCAGATCTTACTGCTTGAGCCCACAATTTAACCCCGATGTATGTCGCCTCCATGGGATCATTGACCACCCTGTCTGCACCAAATTCAAGCTTAAACGCGTCGATAAAACGTCTGTTTTCATCACTATCAATACTTTGAAAATAGTTCCAAGCGGCATAATGCCCTTCCACTAACCCAATTCCTATCGCCCTCACTTCCGGCTCCCCGATGCTATAAGAGAGTACTTTCACCTTGTTAAGCGCATTCATGCCTTTAAAAAAAGCGATGTTACTGTCGCCATTTATGGTGTTTACCACTAAGTCAGGCTTAAGTTCGGCGATCTCTTTAAGTGTTTGGGTCAAATCAGATGAACCTAAAGGAAGGTAGGTTTCCCCTAGAGGTGTGATGCCACGGCTTTTAAGCTGATCTTTAATAATCATGTTAGCGGCGCGAGGGAAGATATAGTCAGATCCCACTAGATATACCCGTTTACCGATATTCTCTAATGCCCAGTGGATACTTGGAATGATCTGTTGATTTGGGGTAGCACCGGTGTAGATGATATTCGGTGACATCTCTAGCCCTTCATATTGCAAAGGGTAAAACATGAGATGGTGATGCCTTTCAATAACGGGCTTAACCGACTTACGACAACTTGATGTCCAGCAGCCAAATATCACCGCCACTTTATTTTCAATGATTAATCGATCCGCTTCGGTAGCAAACTTATTTGGATCTGATGCTCCATCAGCCAACACAGGTTCAAGCTCTTTGCCCAGTAAGCCGCCATCAAGGTTAATCTCTTTTATCGCCAAAGAGATAACATCAACAAGATCGCGTTCACTAAAAGACATGGTGCCAGTCATAGAGTGCAAGATACCAATTCTCACCTTGGTATCTTGCTTAGTATCACAAGCCACCAATGCAATGAGTAATCCGAAAAACAATAGACACAGGCCAAAATACACGCGGAATCTCTTTACCACACTATCTCCAGAAACGAGTATCAGATATAAAGGTTTACTCGTGAGTTAATCTTGGCAGATAAGTGGGATTTAGCCATTTTAAAAGATTTCAGAAAGGAGATACATAAAGGGTAAAGCAAAAAGCCCGTAGATAACTACGGGCTTAGAAGATTTTAACAATCACCGTTTAGATGAACAAAAACATCACGCTTTTGCGCTGGCCGTTATGGCGTCAGTTTCATGCCCATCGATATCTTTCTCCGTTGCATCAACAATCGTTAATACCGCAGTGTCACCAACAACGTTACATGAAGTCAGCACCATGTCGATCAACCTGTCGAGTGCAGCGACAATAGCAAATGCTTCAACGGGTAATCCCATCTGATGAATCAACACGCCTATCATCACCATGCCACCACCAGGCACTCCACCAGCCCCCACTGAGAGCAAGAAAATACTAAAAAGTAGTGCAGGAAGTTGTTCCATGGCGATAGGCGCACCAAATGCGTTGGCGACGAAGAAGATAGCGATAGTTATATAGATGGAAACACCGCCCATGTTCATCGTGGCTCCTAGCGGTACACCAAAGCCTGCTACAGCTCGCTTCACACCTAATTTTTCTGTCAATGTTCGCATCGTCACAGGTATCGTGGCATTTGAACTCGCCGTCGATAACGAGAACAAAATCTGCTCGCGAGTTTTAGCACGAAACTCTTTCGCCGATACTGGCGTAAAAGCGCCCACAGCCATTGGATAAACAATAAATATCCACGTCAATAACAGGCCTAAAATAACAAAGACATACTCGAGCACGCTAACAAATATTTCAGCTTCGAGTGTCGCCCCCAGCTTTAACATCAAGGCAAACACACCGATAGGCGCCAACTGCATCACCACTGTAATAAGCTTCATCATCAACTTATTACCTTCAAGGAACCCTTGAGTAAGCAGAGGAACTCCTTTACCCAAAGACTTAACCGCACCACCCACTAGCAAAGCCATAAAAATAACTTGTAGCATGTTACCCGAGGTAAATGCGGCCACTGGATTACTTGGCACAATATTAACAATTAACTGAATTAGGTTAGGCAGCTCAGTTGCGGTGATTTGTAATCCGGTTCCCCCCGTCATATCAACGCCACGGCCTGGTTGTAACAAGAGTGCCACCGCGAGGGCTGCAAAAATAGCGACCAATGTATTAATGATATAAAAGCCGAATGTTTTCCCACCTAAGCGGCCAAAACTTTTTAAATCTTTAAGCTCTAAGACCCCACACACGATACTGACGAACACCAAAGGGACGACAAGCATCATGATCATATTCACGAACATGGCACCGACACCAGATGATAATTCGACAATGGTGCCTGAGAAGAATCCAATATCGCCAAGAAGGTATTGAATGATGGAACCGAAAATTAATCCGGAAAACAGACCTATAAAGATCCTTGTTGAAAGTGATTTAGTCATTTTCCTGCCTTCAATTCAGCATGTCTTTTTGCATGCCTTAATTAATAAAACATCTAACACATTGCGCGCCGATGCTTTTTCTTATACTTACTTTGGTCAATGATAGTGAATCATGCTGGTGTGAATTTCAATGGTAATCCGCCACTCGAAAAGTTGCACATAAATGCAACATCTTCATATGGTCAGTTATTACATGAGATTGGGGAGATTATTAAGTAAAAACAATCAACTGAGTTTTACATTTCGGCTACAAACTTAACGGTACGCATCAACTCCATCACACCTGTCGCAGCGAATAAATCTAAAAAGCCAAGACTTAAAGAAGCAAATAATCACCAGATACGACTATGGCAGTTCGATCAACTACACAGTTAAAATTAAAAGGTCGATACAATAGCCAATTAATGATAAAAAAGCCGATACAGGTAATACCAATATCGGCTTTTGATGATTTTTCAGCTTCTATCAACACTCAAATTAACACATCTTATGCGAAGCCTAACTCCACATCTCTGATGATAAAGTTACCCGTGAAGACTGGATCTGGCTCTCCGATCGGCTCCAGCTCAAAGTAGTCTTTATGCTCTTGAGGCAAGCCTTCGTAGCCACAAATCACTTGATAAAGCCAACTCTCCTTATCCCAAGGAAGTTCATTTTCACCTAAGTAATCCAACGCAGACTGGCTGCGTCCAGAATCGATAACTGCACAGAAATAGTTATCGACAGCCAACTTAAGTGGATTATCTGGAATAGCAAAATCTTCTGCTTGGCTCAAAGACACTGAAACATTTTGTTCACGAACTAACAGTTCATGAGGTGTACGACTGATCGCTTTTACTCGAGATACAATGTCTAACAACTCAGGTTCATAACCCGTGTTATGCACATCCGCCGCCGCCGGCGCTAAAATGGCTTCTGCACGGTTAAACAAGATCGGCAGCTGTTTGTGGCTAACATGATCCACTGGTTTATAGTCTGGATGCAGATCCGTGTAGAGTAACCATCCCTTCAGCAGACGAGTTCTTCCTCTAATCTGGCGGAATCGCCCAAGCAACTCAAGTAAACGTCCCTGAACGACGCTCAGTTCCTGAGTACAGTCACTTAAGGTTTCCTGTAGGGTTGTCACTAGCAGCTTACGCAGCTCTCTGATATCCCCCGCAATTTCACCTAGCTCGCTAAACTGGAACATGGCTAAGCCGTTCAATAGCTCTGTTACCTGGCTCTGTGCAAGTTCATTTTCTCGGATCTTGGCATTGATGGTGCCCACATAACCAAACTCATTGTTTATGCGGCTCCAGAGCACACGAATCGAATACCTCAATCCTTCTGCGAAGCTGTACACATGCTCACTCAGCTCGGAAAGATAAGCTTCTGTCGCACCAAAATCGACGTTTTGACGGGCCTCTTTATAATGATCCGCCAATGTCTTTATGCTGGCTAAAGATGAGCCCACGTTTGAATCTATCTGACGATTACGCTCATCACTGAGCGCCTCCTCAAGCAAAGCCCGCACAGAACGCTTCAGACGCAGTTCTTGATCTGGCTCTGGTCGCCAGAGGATCTCTGCTTTACGCAGCTTCTCGATTGCAGCGCTATTCTCACCACTTTCAGAGACCGATCCCGACAGATACACATCCATAATAAGATCGGCATGTCGGCCTAGCTGCTTTAACAGCTTAACCCCAGCCTGATGTAGGTTAGTGCTCATGTTAAACCAGATCCCTTTGGGTCGCTGTTTCAGCTTGAGCTTCCAAGCTCAAACCCTCTGTTTCATCAATAAAGCGGATAACTTCATACAAGTAATCTAACTTACCTGTCGCAATAAAGATCTGTTTCTCGACATTGGGTCTGGCCAAATATCCCAGCTCCACCAAACGCTTAAAAACTAGCTTTATCTGGGCATCAACATTGGGGCTGGTCGATCCAAATAGACGATACTGGCTAATTTTAGCCAGTTGCTCACGAAATGCAGGCGTATCCTCAATGCGGGTTTGCAGCTCAGTTAAGCGCACAGCCGCGCCTTCAGACAACGGCGCATCCTGTCCACTGGACTCCTGAACTAGAACTAACCACTCCACTAATGGGATTAAGGCATTACAGATATCTTTGAACTGAGATGAGATCACTTTACGCTCACGGTCACCTAACTGCTGGTAACCACAAAAGAAGACTTCTCCTTCACCTGCCGACCCGATAGTGCGGTTGATCTGGTTAAGATACACTTCGACACGTTCACGCGTGTCAGGATTTTTAAGTGAGCGCCAACTCTCCTCATCGGTCGTGCGGCAAATAAATTCGCCTTTTAACAGTCTTTCTATAATAGCGCCGGTGCCGACAACGACAGTCTCATTCATGTCTGACATTACACTGCCTCCTTTGCATTACGTTGATTCAGTTTGGCTGCGATTGGATTAAGCTGTGGCTTCACCACCTGAAGCTTCTTAGTCTGCTTGTTAATGATGTAGCGGTTAGCAAACAAATTAAGCACCTCAGATTCTGGATTAGGAAATGCGCCTAAAACAGAGATATTATTATTTTCACAGGCATCGAAAATCTTCTTCACGTTAGCGTGGTGCAAGGTGCCCAGCTCATCGATAGGCCAATGAATCGTCACATCGGCGCGTCCACGCAGTAGACGTGTAAAGGCCAACAGGAACTTACATAAAATAAGATACGCCATACCATGACTGGAGGATTCATTGAGCTGTCTATCGGTGCGGATCACTAGATCGCTATTGCCCTCTTTCAATCTCAGCTCAATCTCAAGCAACTTAGAGATGCCTCCAGACAGCGCTGCACGGCCAATAATGTCTAAGGCACGGCGCATCGTGTTGGTGTAGTTCTCATCAGGCAGTTCACTAAAACCATCGGCTTTCCACTGATGGAAGGCTTTAACAAATGCCTCCAATTCAGGCCAGAACTCCAGCTCACTAATGCGCGAGCGGATCTTAACCGCTGACTCAGAAACACCGTCGAGAAAGAGCTCCTCACCCACTTCTCGAGTGATGCGGGCACTTTGAGAGGCGATACGGCGATCAATATCCACTAATACATCATAGAAAGCGGTCAGGTCGACACCGAAGATACGCCCCTGCTCACGCAAAGCTGTGATCGATTGTGGCACCATCACATTGAGCAACTGCTCAAGCTGAGGCACGAGCTTGCGGTAATCAAGGATACGGATCCCTTTATCATTGAGGAAACTTGATTCCTCACGCGCTCGCTCCCAGATCTCAGACAAACTCGAGCCGGATTTACTGGCGATCACTGAATCAAAATGCTCAATATACTGCTTCACAGAGCTCAATAAGCTGTCCCGTTTAAGCAGTTGTTCCTCGCCCTGACGCAGACGTTCGGTCAATCCACCTTGGGCATCATCTGTGTTGTTGGGCAGTTTAAGCTCAGTTAACTTACGCATCACGCTGCGCAGTTTAGTCAAGTTCTCAGAGGCTTCAACTTGAACAGAATCAGACTGCTTACGTTGATTGTCTAGTTCTTGACGCTTCGCTTTGACTTCATTAGCCTTAGATTTAAGCTGTTGATCTATTTCAGAGGTCGCATGCTTAACCTTGGCAAGTTCAGTCTGCAGTTTAGGTTTACGGTTCAACCAAGTATGTTGATACCAATCATCATAGCGCAGTACTTCGCTACGACGCTGCTCAGCCTTGCTGATACTGGTTTCTAAATCGCGGATCTCTTGCTTAAGCGCCACAATTTTATCTTCATCGACACCACGAGACTTCAGTTCGTTCTTATACCACTGCTCACAGGCTTTCTGTTCGCTATTAGCATGAGCACGTCTCTGTTCGATGTTGGCCTTAATCTGATTAACTTGGTTATCGAGTGCGCCAACCACTTCTTGCCAGTAGGCGTTCTTCTCCATTTTAGCTTCAAGCGCTTGCTCTTTTTGCTCTTCGAGCCACTCTTGATGCTGTGAATTCAGGTTTTTCAAATCGCTGTCGAAACGACTCAGGCTCTTCTGAGCCTCAGATTTACGCGAATTCAGTGATTGGTTGATCTTCTCCTGCTCGCCACGTTTTTCATCAAACAAGCGACGAAGATCATCACGGCTGTTTTTATAGGCCGTGCGAGCAAAGGTCAATTTGCGAGTTAACCCATCGAGTTCTGCATTGATGGCAACCAGTTGATCTTCTGCTTCTGCCTGTAACTCCTTAGCGCTTTGCAGCACCTCTTCAGCCTTAGCATGACGAATACGTAATTCTTGCTCAGAAGCGGCGTATTCAGGCGCATCAATCGCCTTAAGATCAAGCGCAATACCGTAAAGGGCATCAACCTTATCAGCAAGAATTGATGGATGAAGATCGCTACGGTGCAGCAACTCAGGGTTAATGATCTTACCTAATGTCTCTTCCCAATCACCGCTCTCTTTACGTAAAAACTCAAGTAAAGTGTGAGATTGAGGGAACAGAATATGGTGTATCTCATCGAGTTCGCTCTGACGTTCAGTCACCCGTATGCCAGATACACGTAGGGCTTCATTCGATTGATCGCGCTTAGCTCTGAGCTTACGTTCTTCAATCGTCAATCTGTCGACCTTAGCGTTACAGCTTTCCTGCTCCTCGTCGGCGTGGGTTATCCGCTCATCGAAGACCGCCAACGCCAGCTTTTCCTCCTCCGTGTAAGTGACATTATCAACTCGTACTTTAAGCTCAGCAGCTGAAAGCTTAAGTTGATACTCCTCTTCACGGAACTTAGCCCGGCCGGTTTCCATCTGTTCACGCCATAGGCCATCTAATGCCTCTAGCTCACCGCGCCCGATCTCTCTTTGTTTATCGCGACTTTCCCGATGGCTGTCCTGCTCTTGATGCAGATTTTCAAGCTCACGGTTTAGTCCTTCACCAATTTTACTGCGACGGGCATTGTAAGCCGCTTCAATATCTTGGTGCTTCTCAGTTTGTAACTTATGGCGTTCAGATAAATTTTCTAAACTGCCACGCCAGTTAGATAGCTGTTCGAGATCCATCTTGGCTTGCTCGATATCGGCATCCAAAAAGTTTGCGTGTTGCTCTTCGATGGCATCGAGTTCATATTCACACTTGGCCACATCACCTTTTGCAGCTGACAAGTCCAAGTTGAGCTCATCACGCTGCTCTTTCCACTCATCATCGAGTGCTCTGAGTTGAGCATTCAGCGCTTTAGATAAGTCTTGATTGTGATCTTGGCGTTCAACTTCAACGGTTTCATCTTTGCTATAGCCGCGTTTTAGACTGGCAAGACGCTGCTCTGCACTGAGAAGTTGATCAAACTCCTGCTCTAACTTCTCAAATTCAGGGCGGATCTGCTCAAAACCTTGAATAAGCTGACTGTCTCTAATCCAAGCTTCGACTCGTTGCGGGTTCAGACGAGAACTTGGTGGGTTGACCCCGTCCTCCTCTAATATGGCGGCGATCATTGATTTGATCGTCTCCATCTTGCCCTCTTTCGAATGCACCGCTTTGGCGAGCTTTTCGATATGACGCAAAGAATGCTCTGCTTCGCACAACGAGAATTGGCGCGCATAGTTACGCAGTTCAGTGCGGTTGCTGCCCGTACTGAGTAGCGCACGGTCATTTTGAATAATCGCTCTGAATTCGCGGGTGTTAAGCAAGTTAGTGACCGCGACTCCCGCTCGTTTCATCTCACGGCCAAGCTCGGCCATGGTGTGGCACTGGACCATGTCGCCCAGATTCGACTTAATATAATCTTCTAGCTCAAAGCCCTTGGCGATAAAGCGATAGTTCACCCCTTTACCGTCACCTGCTGATGCTAGAACCGCTTGATTGAGCAAGCCATCGGCACGCTTATACTCATAGATAATGAAACTGGAATCATGGGGCAGATACCACCGCTCGAAACTGTCACGGGTCGAAGGAACAACACGACTTGGGTATTCGCCATAAAAGACAGGAACCAGACGCTGTAGCGTGGTTTTTCCTGAGGCGTTGGTACCACAAATGTTGGTATGACCATCTAGGGCGAGTTCCACTACACCGGGGAGGTGTGTATCGATAAGCACTATTCGATTCAAGCTTGGCATTTCTTTCCTTATCCAAACGATGCCTCAAGCGAGGCGATGTAACATCAAAAAACAGTAAAACCCCAGATAATCTAGGGGATGAGTTCATTTCATCATCTATATAGAGTGACTAAAATAAATCAAAGCGGCACAGTTGGCAATCCGGCTATCCTGACAATGAGCACAGGATTTTGAAACCGAGATCATACGCTATTTCATGACAGTTAGTCGCACAAGGAAAGAGCAATTAAATTAAACGAGGAAAAGCGCAGAATATGCGCGTGGGTCAGTGCAGAGTTCAGCCTTTAAAACCTGAACTCTGCACCATGAAGCGAGTAGATTGTAAACTCGTAGACAACACCTTAGGTTTGGGGTTATCTGCAATCTTTTATCAAGTGACGTAAAATTTTTTACTCACTTTTTGGAAGTAAAAGAATAAATAAGATAACGTTATCAATTCAATACCGCTTCAAATGTTAGAAATATTTGCCCATGAAGATCATCCGCTAATGCATTATCTGATTCTTCTTGCTCAAACTCAGCAATGAGTAAATAACGCCCTGCATGTTCAAGGGTAAAGCTAATCATTCCTTTAGCATCCGTCGTCAGCTCTACATTATCAGGGTCATTACGGTAACGTACACCTTCCCTTAAGATTTCAACGTTAACGTTTGACTCTGGTTTACCGTTATAAATAAATTTAAATTTGGCTTCTTCACCCTGCGCCACATCTGACGGATGAGTGACGGGTACAAATTCTAAACCTTGATTATTCACCGCAAAGTTTTCTGACGGCGAATTTAGCGTGATATACGTTTGAATACTGCTAGACGATTCAACCGTACGAACATCATATGCCCCTTTAGGTAACTTGCTCTCACGGTTTTGTTTATTCGTATTGCCTAACCACTGCTTTTTGTCTTCGCCTTTTATTTTATAACTTGTCCAATACTTAGGTTCGCCACCCATTTTAAGTTGATAGGTACCATCATTTTCAAGATAAACATCAACAACACTTTTACGGTGACCTCGATAGCTAGAACCAGGAAACACTGACTTTCCATCAGGCGCTACGATTTCCATTTTCTCGGCACCCAACGGTTTATCGACGTTAAATGCCTCATTAGAGGCAGTCACATCGACCATCACCCACTCTCCCTTGTCATTGGATAGATTAAAATGACTTGGCAAGAACCAACGATTATGTGCCGCTGCTTGAGAAGCAAATAACAAGGCTGTAGCCCCTACAAGTAGTGTTTTAAATTTCATAGTGATCCCTTAATAGTAAACATTGATTTGGCCATTTCTGAGTTCGCTGCCAACGTAAAAGTCTGATCAGCCCCATTCAAGGTGAATTTTTGTTTGATGATGCCGCGCCCGCCATTTTCACGTACAACCTCTACGTTCAACACGTAATCGCCTGCCGCTAATGGGTCTTTATCATCATCGAGGGCGTTAAAATCTAATTGATATCGCCCTGCTGCACGGGTCGCTGAGGTAATGGAATCAACCAATTCGCTATCTTTACGACCCACTTTTCGCCACCAACGACGAATATCTTTTAGCCACTTAGCCCTTTCTCTCCACAGCACTAAGGTTCTTACGCTCTTGCCTGAACTATCTTCTAGCCACACCGCCACATAAGGGTTGTGGTATTCACCCGCTTTTGACGGTAGCGTCAGTGATAATTGCAACGATGCCGCCGATGACGTAGCCATCCCCCCTAGCCATAAAAACATGATAAATAAAACTTTTACTTTCATAATGGTTCTCCAATCAAACCCAGATAAAATAAATACTAATAACAAATAAAGAACTCATAACACTGACAGCCATAGTCCGATTGATACGCCGTTGAGCCAGCGCTAACACAAAACCGCTAAGGCTAAAAACGATCATGAGCACCGCACTCAAATCGATAATGAATCCCCAAAAATCACCGCTGTTTCTCCCTTTATGCAGATCATTGAACAATGCCCAATAGCCATAATCGATCGCCTCCTTGTAGGCTTCCCCCGAATGTAAATCGATCGTTAAGCTCAAATAGGCGCCAGGGCCTTTGTCGGTGATAAATAGCTCCTCCTCTTCACGCTCAATACTTAACCGATTGCCATTTAGATGGTTCTCTTTGATAAGAAAATTCAGCAAGTTCCCTTGGTTTTTCGAGGTGAGTAATTCTGTAGGTGCAACAAAATCAGCCTCAAGCACATCAGCTTGATGCTCAGCAAACCATTCAGGATGATTAAGCGTGACTCCAGTAACAGAGAAAAAAATCATCAGCGTGAGTAACGCCATAGAAACGTACACATGGATAAGCCGTGACAAGGCCAAAAATGACTTATTGATGCGCAAGATTTGCCCCTAGAGATTGAGCAGCACTTGCTGAGCACAAGACTAGAGCCGTGACAGGATTATCCCGCTGACATTTTCGAGAGGTATGATTCATCAATGTTACCGTCACAAGAGGAGAAAATGACAACTAGTCATCATCTACTCTTGCTGATTAATAGTGTGACTTGATCAGAATTGGTAGCTAGCAGCTAATTTGAAATTACGACCGACTTCATTGTCGTTATACTTTTCATTTCCCCAATACATGCCAAAGCTATTATGGTTTTGGTACGCTTTATCAAAGACATTATCAACAGCCAATTTAAGTGATAAACCTTCAATCTCAGCCACTTGATAATCTAACCAAAAGTTACTGACGCCATAGCCCGCTTTATTCACTTTTTCAGTCACTAGATTGCCATTGCTAAGAGAGTTTTCATCTAAACTTGCTGCGCTAGCAAAATGGCTATTCCAGCCAATCAATACTGAGTCAGTTATCTGATAATCAGCACCAATTTTAATCACCTGCGTACCGCTATATAGATTGTCAGTGGTGTAATCTGGATAAGCATTTTCCCCAGTGTTATAGCTATAACTAATGTAGGCGCTTAAATCTTGGTGACTAATGTTAAAACCTGCCTCAACCCCTTTCATGGTTAAATCATATAGACCACGGGTTAAGCTGGTATTTTTGGTGGGATGAAAAGAGTTATCAATCGTGTATTGATAGACATTAATGTAAGTGCTTGCAGTGTCGACATTAAGCAGGCTTTCTAAATCTTGAATGACATTAAGCTCGAAATGATTACCAGTTTCAGCTTTCGCATCATCAGATTGTGTCATTCCTTCTTGAATCATGAGTGTTTCAGGTAACCCAGGGCCTTTAAAGATCCGACCGTAGCCAAACTTAAGGTTTAGATCTTCGTTAGCCAGCCAATTAACCGCGAGTTTAGGTGATAGTTGATTAAATGAACTGTCATAAGCACCACTCAGTGAATAGTTATCATAACGAACGCCTGGCACAATAGTGAATGCGCCAAACTCAAATTCAGCTTGAACATAAGCACCAATCAAAGATGACTCAGGGCCATTACTGACCGACACGTCTTCAGACGTCATGGTGCCATCTGACAAGGTGATTTGTTTTAATCCTGCAACATCGATGGCTTGTTTTGACTTGAAACTGTCAACGCCCGCCGTCCACGCAATATCATTAATGATAAAAGTATTACGGATATTTAAGCCGATAGTTTTATAAGAGTAATCACGTGATGGAGTCGTTGCAGTGCCATCACTTTGCCATTTCCCATCACTGTCTCGGTACCAATTCTTACCTGTAGCACTCCCGCGCGTCATTTTCTTTTCATTAAAATAAGCATCGACTGATAAATCTAACAGTGGGTTACTACTGTCATTATGGTAATTAAGCGTATAGGTATCACGTTCATAACCATTAAAGCCTAGCGCTTCATCCAATGTTGTCACGCCAGGCTTTTCACCTGACAATGCTCTATGACCACTGTCTTCATAACGTTGGGCTGAAAAATCTAGCTGCTCAACCTCACTAAAATCATAAACTAACTTGATTAAGCCACTTTTTAATTCACTGTGTTTATTCACAATAGGCTCTTCACCCGGTGTATCAATATCACCAGACTCATTCCAATTTACCGTGGCTAACGCGCTTAATTTCTCGGTTAGCATGCCGTAAAGGCTAACGTTACCTTGCCTAAATTCAGTCGCCGTATCCATGGCTGCTGCAGTTTTAAAACCAAACTTTTGATTCGGCGCTAACATGTCTTTTGGATCTAACGTTTCATACTTAATCGCACCAACATTAGCCCCGTAACCGCTTAGCACTGATGCAGCACCTAATTCGACAGAAACACTCTTTAACATCGAAGGATCAACCATTTGGTTACCCGCGTGATGGAAAAGCTGTCCGTCTTGACGTGCACCATCGATAGTGACATTCGCAGAATGCTCTTCAACACCACGTATGTACGTTTTCTGGCTATATCGCACACCATTACTCACATCAACCGCAGCGATTTTATTAAAAATACCTTTTATATCATTAACCTGCTCATCAAGTATGACTTCAGATGACACTTGATACTGGCTTTCTTCTTGAACAGCAACTGCGGTAGTTTCTAACTCTTGAATCTCTTTCGCTAACAATTGAGGACTCAATGTTGCAGCGATAACTAATGACAAATAACGAACTTTCATTTTGAGTGTGCCTCTATAGGAGCTTTTAAATTGCGCAGACTCTAAATGATAATGATTCTTATTTTAATTAAATTTACATGCTTTACATTATTTGCACACTTGTAACGACTCATGAGCCTAGCTTAGCTCAGTTCAATACATGCAAATGCACTGACAATACGACACGCCAATACTTTTTAAGAACAATAACTTAGCTTTTGTAGTGCGTAAAAATATGCGTGACGCTTGAAGCTCAACCTGTATTAGCTATCGCATTCGTCGGCCATTATGGGAATTAAATAATATTGAAGGAGATTAGAAAATGTTAGATGGAATTGGAAGATATTAGAGGAGATTAGCCCAACAGACGTTGGGCTAAATGTTGATTTAAGGAATAGCAGAGCGTTTAAAAGACCCCGCTATCAATAGCGACCTTAGCTTGGTAACACTTCAGACTTGGTGTTATCGACACCATTTCTATCAAATTTCGCAAAGTAGCTTACTGTTTCTAAGTAGATAACATGACGTAAACCGATAAGCGCGATTAGGTTCGGAATTGCCATTAAACCATTAACGGTATCAGCCAGCAGCCAAATCATATCCAGATGAATAAAGGACCCCACAGCAATCAAACTGAGAAATATCCCCTGATAGACACGATGACCACGATCGCCCATCAAATAATACCAGCAGCGTTCACCGTAATAGTGCCAACCTAAAATCGTCGTAAAAGCAAAGCACACCAAGGCCACGGTCACAAAATATTGACCCACCAGCGCCGAACCACCACTGGCAAACGCGGCACTGGTCATGGCAGCACCGGCAGTATCTCCGCTCCAAACCCCAGTAATGATCAGTACTAAGCCCGTCATGGTGCAGATAATAATGGTATCAAAGAAGGTGCCAGTCATGCTGACGAGTCCCTGCTCAACAGGTTCATTGGTCTTTGCTGCGGCAGCTGCAATCGGTGCACTGCCTAATCCTGCTTCGTTAGAAAATACGCCTCGTGCGATACCGATTTGTAACGCTTGTGCCACTGTAGCACCTAAAAATCCACCCGCGGCAGAGATAGGTGTAAAGGCAGATTCAATGATTAAATGGAACGCTGGTATTATCTGCTCGCTAAAGAGCACTAAAATCCAAACGCAAGCCATTACATAGCCTATTGCCATAGTGGGCACTAACTTTTGTGCCACGTTTGCAATACGTTTAACACCACCCAAAGTCACTGATGCAACCAGTACGGTTAACACCAACGCAGTGATCCAAGCTGGCACATGAAAAGCGATGGTGATCGCGTCGCTTATCGCATTAACTTGAGCAAAGGTACCGATCCCGAAGAAGGCCACTCCCACACCGAAGATTGCAAACAACTTAGCCATCCACGTTAATCCGAGGCCTCGCTCGATATAATACATAGGGCCACCAGCTATCTCGCCTCGGGCATCGGTGGTGCGATACTTCACCGCCAACATGCACTCAGCATACTTGGTCGCCATGCCAAAAAATGCCGCAAGCCACATCCAAAATAATGCCCCTGGGCCACCAATTTTGATCGCAGTGGCCACGCCGACAATATTACCTGTACCGATAGTGGCTGACAGTGCTGTACACAATGCAGCAAATGAGGACAGATCGCCTTTGCCTATCGACGGTCTAAACATTAATTTCATGGCTAATGGCAAGCGTAAAACCTGAATAAGCTTCAGTTTCAGGGTGAGGTAGAGACCGGTACCGACTAAAAGACACAACGTAAGGGGACCCCAGACAATGGCGTTCACATTGACTAAGAGATCAGGCAAAATATCGTTTGTTAACGTATGGAAATTCATTGCTTTTCTCGAATATTAAACAGCTTGATTAATAAACGGAAGCGAACAAGAAATGGCTGTAGATCGTCACGATCGGTGGTAATGGTCAGCGATATTTTCCCCTAATGAGCACACACAAACGGTGCAAAGGTAAATAGCGCCCACGACGACAAACGACAGGGACTGTGCAGTCATCCTCTCCTCTGTCCTTTTGCCTGAGCGTTTCACCCCACAATAAACGTCATTGTGGGGCTTGCGCCTTCGGCGCCGTAATATGTTGCTGTTGATAAACACTCATCACAACACTTACGATCTCTCCAGAGGCTCGTCCAGTAACAGTCCACGCCAATCACTATTGGCACCTGAAAGAGTAATTAGAATCAGACTGATTAGTTATCGTCTTAGCCTAAAGTTGCCTCGTCGGTGTGGGGGCAATTCCCCACTCTCCTGCTACCTTCATCCGAACGGATTGCCAGATTTGATATGGTATCAAAATCCAGCAGGCAGACAGAGTGCAGCAATCCTAAGGCCGACTCAAGGCATCCAGATCACACTTTTCGCTTCAAGTTGAACAAGCGCGTTTTTTTTGAACGAAAAAAGCAGCTTGGTTCTGGAAATAACTAAAAAATCAAAGGAGAAAAATGAAGCTGCACCCTGATACGAGATCAGGATGCTTCAAAGAAAGGAATAATTAAGGAGTTTAAAAGCTGATTCTGCGACCTTCATAGGTATCGCACATGTCTTGCACTTTATCTGCTTCAATAGGACGAAGACCGCTCATGACCAAGGTTTTGACACCTGTTCCAACAAGTTCATCGCCACTGTGAAGTTCAAACTTCAACGTGACATTACCGCGCTTACCATCAACAACCAATTCCTGCTCCACCAATGACAACGTCACTTGGGTAAAGTCGAGCGTGGTTAAATCGAAAGACATGCTTTCGTAGATAACCAGAGGACGCGCTGGATTAATCATTACTTGATGTTGCTTCATCATAGGCACGAGCACGTGGATAAAGTTCAGACCCGAAAAAGCCACATAGCTACGAATAAAAGATTCTATCTGGGTGCTGCAATTTCTGACCTCGCCATGGCGTTCTACATTCAAATACAGCTTGTCTTTATCATCATGAATATTGAACAGCTCACCGACGGAATCAGGAAACTGTAATTTTACGCCATCGCCAACCATGCCTTGAAAAGTAAAGCTCATCTTCTGACTTAAGCCGTATTCGCCTAAAACCAAAGAAAAGAGCAGATCACCCGGAACACAAAAACGCTTAGCGCCAACATCGTGAATAGGATTAAAATCCTGAGCCACATGCTTAGCAAAATCACTTGCCTGAGATGGCGTAATCAAAACTGTTTTATTTTCTTTTTTAAAATAAGGCGTTAGAAACATATTCACTCGATGTAGTCACAGTTAAAATCAATCCACGTCTCGATACAGAAACGAAGAGATTGCTTAGGTATAGGTAAAATAATCGCACAGTCTATAGCAAATATCACTAAACACTCACCCGATGACTTAAACGCTTAAATAAAACACTCCCCATCATGCTTTTGTTAACAAATGTAAAGAACTTCACCGTTAAGTTAATTTTAATGGAGTTAGCATAGGATGCGCACACAAATGATAATCAATCCCATTACTATTAATGATAAATGATTGCAGTTCATATCAAATATGGAGCTCTTATGTCACACCGTACGACACTATCACTAAGCCTTATGTCAACAGCATTACTTGCCGCATTGTCGCCTCAAATTATGGCCCAAGAGCTTAGCTCTCCATCGACGATGGAACAGATCAGTATCTTCGGTGAACGTAACCCCATTAACACAGTACCTGGCAGCGCCCATTTGCTAACTGAAGCGGATCTTGAGACCTTCAGATACAACGATATTATGCGCACCCTTTCTTCAGTACCCGGTGTCTATATTCAGGAAGAAGATGGTTACGGTCTACGCCCTAACATTGGTATGCGTGGTACAGGACAAAATCGCTCTGAAAAGATAACAATTATGGAAGACGGTGTACTGGCAGCACCTGCTCCTTATGCCTCTCCTGCAGCCTACTATTTTCCAACGCCAGGCAGAATGCAGTCGGTCGAGGTACTCAAAGGCAGCTCAACGGTTAAGTATGGGCCTCGCACCACAGGCGGCGTGGTCAATATGCTCTCTCGTCAAATCCCAGAAGAGGAGTTAGCAGGTAAAATAGATGTCGCTGCTGGCCAAGATGGTTTTGCAAAAGTACACGCCTATGCCGGTGGACAAGGTGAACGAGTCGGTGCCGTCGCCGAAGTGTATCGTTATCAAGCCGATGGCTTTAAAGATATCAATGGTGTTGGAGGCAATACAGGTTTCGAGAAAAACGATGCCCTTGCCAAAGTCAGCATTCGCTCAGAAAAAGGCGCTAAATATCAGCAAATCGTCGAGTTTAAACTTAAATACTCAGACGAGGTCTCAAATGAAACCTATATGGGGCTAACCGATGCAGATTTTGACGCGATACCTTATGCTCGTTACTCTGCCTCACAAAAAGATGTGATGAATACTGAACACAAGCAGTTTCAGATCAACCATGTCATTGACCTCAGTGACAGCCTGACTTTAGGCACTACAGCCTACTACAATGATTTTGCCCGTAACTGGTATAAAGCAGACAGAGTCGGTGGAGACAGTCTTAAAAAAGGCGGAATAGAAAATGCCTCAGCATTTGATAAAAATCCAAGTTCAGCTCCCATTGATGTGCGCGTAAAAGCCAACAATCGCACCTATATTTCTCAAGGAATACAAACAGAGCTTAACTGGTTTTTAGATAACCATGAGATCGCCTTTGGTGCTCGCTACCACGAAGACTCCATGGATAGATTCCAATGGACAGATCAATATGACATCAATGCTAACCAGGTCATGACACTGACAGAAAGTGGTATTCCTGGTACTGATTCAAATCGTATCGACAGCGCCGATGCCATTGCCCTTTACGTGCAAGATAAAATTCAATTAGGCGGCTTCAACATCACTGCGGGACTGCGCTATGAAGATGTCACCACCAATCGACTCGACTGGGGCAAGGACAACGTCGGCCGTGATGGCAAGCCAGCTAAAGACATCAGCAACAGTTTCTCTGCTTTGCTTCCTTCACTCTCAGCGGTTTATCAAATCAATGATAGCTGGCTAGTATTAGCTGGCGTTCAAAAAGGCTTCTCACCTGCCGCACCAGGCAATGCTGATAGAGAAGAGGAAAGCAGCTGGAACTACGAAGCGGGCACACGTTTCAACGCTGGTGAGTTCAGCTCAGAAGCGGTTTTATTCTATAGTGACTACAGTAATATGCACGGTAACTGTACCGCTGCACAAGGGTGTGATGAAGAAAACCTCGACAACCAATATAACGCTGGAGAAGTAGCGGTATCAGGGCTTGAATTGAGTTTAGGCTACCAATTTAACGCTACTGGAGATATCAGCTTCCCAGTAAAGTTGGCCTATACCTACACCAATGCTGAGTTCCTAAATAACTTTGAATCTGAATTTGATGTTTGGGGTGATGTGACTAAAGGCGACAAACTTCCTTACTTAGCAGAAAATATTCTCTTCGCCTCAGCAGGTGTTACAGGCGACAGCTGGGAGTTAACGTTAGCAGCACGCTATACCGGTGATATTCGAACAGAAGCTGGCCAAGGTAATATTGCTCAAGATGACCTTATCAAATCAAAAACCATCGTCGATCTATCGGGACGTTATTTCATCAGTGAGGCGCAAGAAGTTTACCTCACTGCCGAGAATCTTTTTGATGAAAAATATGTCACCACCAAAATCCATGGTTCTAACTTTGCAGGCAAACCAATGACCATTTCAGCTGGGTACGTGTACAAATTCTAATCAAAACAAACAAGTTTTAGCTGAAACTTAAAATAATATTAAAAATATTTTCCCGCTAAAGAGAAGGTGAGCCCCAGGCTCACCTTTCCTGTTTCTTTAGCAAACACCCATTACAAAACATAACCTTAAGCAACCTGCCAATAAGTTCACATCCCACCCGCTGAATTAACAAGTAACCTACACTTGCCAATCTTAATCAAAAACACAATGAGAATAGTTTGCATTATCGTAATCAATTGCTAAAATTCAACCAAATTTAAACCAATAAGTAACAATCGGGAACGGAATGATGAAGAAAACAATACTTGTAACAGCTATGCTTGGGCTCTTTGCTAGCCAAACAGCTTTTGCTTCTGATGAGACAAAAGAGCTACGTAAAATCATTGAGCAGCAGCAAAAAGTATTACAAGATCTTGAGCGTCGTCTTGAAGCCACCGAAACTCGCGTTGAAAAAACAGCAGACGTAGTTGAAGAAGTTGCCGAGTCTAATAGTGCAACTACGATTGGTGGTTACGGTGAACTTCACTACAACAATATCACCGACAACAAGACTGGTAGCGACAAGAAAGAAGTTGATTTTCATCGCTTTGTACTTTTCTTCGGTCATGAGTTCACTGAAAACACACGCTTCTTCTCAGAACTTGAAATTGAACATGCACTTTCAGGTAACGATAAGCCTGGCGAAGTAGAGCTTGAACAAGCCTACATTGAGCATGATTTCAATAATATGTTAACTGGTAAAGCAGGTCTGTTCCTCATACCTGTTGGTATCATTAATGAAACACACGAGCCACCTACTTTCTACGGTGTTGAACGTAACCCTGTTGAGAAGAACATCATCCCGGCAACGTGGTGGGAAGCAGGTGCTGCACTTAATGTTAAAGCCGCTCCAGGCTTAGCATTCGACGGCACAATCACCAGCGGTCTTGAAGTTGCTACGACAGGTGGCAAGGCATATAACATTCGTAGCGGTCGTCAAAAAGTGGCCAAAGCAAATGCTTCAGATCTTGCTTATACTGCTCGTGCAAAATACACCGCAATTCCAGGACTTGAACTTGCAGCAACAGCGCAATACCAATCTGATATTACTCAAAGTGCTGGCGGTGTAGATACGGCATCAGCCACTTTACTCACTGCTCACGTCATATACAGCATTGAAGCGTTTACTGTTAAAGCCCTTTACGCACAATGGGATATTGATGGAGCTGAGGCTGAAGCACTTGGTCGTGATGACCAAAATGGTTGGTACATCGAGCCATCATACCGCTTCAACGACAGCTTTGGATTATTTGCGCGTTACAACCGTTACGACAACGAAGCCGGTAATAGCGACGACACAGAGATCACTCAAACCAATGTCGGTGTGAACTACTGGTTACACGAAAATGTCGTCTTTAAGGCTGACTATGAAAAAGTTGGCGGCGCTAAAGATGCTGACGGTTTCAACCTTGGCGTAGGTTACCAGTTCTAATTTAAGTATTAGGCAAATAGATGAGCCCTCTTCGAGGGCTTTATCTATACTCAAGCAACTTAGAATTTAGGTTGCTTGAGTATAGATTTCACAGCAAAACAACCTATTTACCCTGCTGAGTATATGATGAAATTAACGCAAACATTAGCCATTGCTATCACGTTAACCTTAAGCTTTGCTGTGCTCGCCAATAGCCAGTATCAAGCGCCAAAAGCATTTATCAGCCAAGCCTTTAATGCTCCAACTCCCAAAGCTAAAGTTTTTTGGCTAGATGATGAGGCCCTGAAGGTTATTGAAGAGATTTTGTCCCACAAATATAAGAAGCTACGAGTCCGTTATTGGCAACAAGAAGGAGAAACGGTCTGGATACTTGATGAGATAGGTAAAGAATCCCCAATCACTGTTGGCATCCATGTAAAAGAAAAGCAGATAGCTCAAACCAAAGTACTCATTTACCGTGAAAGCCGTGGTGATGAAGTACGCCATGATTTCTTCACCGACCAATTCAAAGCCGCCAAACTCAATAAAGATCTCACACTCGACAGACACATCGATGGCATCACAGGTGCGACACTGTCAGTTAGGGCATTAACCAAGCTATCGCGCATCGCACTCTGGCTAGATTCGCGGGTAACGAGAAGCTAATCTAGTACTTCTAAATGGCTCCATTTACTTTTATAGACTCTTTGTTCACAAGCAGTGGGTTTCGCTAAGCTGATATGCTTGTTATGATTTCCACCAGACAGAGTTAATAACAAGAACAATAATGGGCCATAAACCTCACTCCCCTAACAGAAACCGTATCAGCTTGATCCTTAAAAGGCTGCTTAGATCGTGGCATCGAGGGTTCGGGATATTCAGCGCTCTTTTTGTTTTACTACTCTCCATAACGGGTGTATTGATCAACCACAGTCATGATCTTGCTATCGATATGACCCATGTCAAACAAGCTTGGTTACTGGATGATTATGGCATCAAGCCACCAGCCCAAATAAATATTTACCAAACTTCACCACTGCTTGCCAGTTCAGATAACCTTGTCTGGGTAGATAAACATCTGGCTGTTGAAGCCAGCTCAACCATTAACGGCATCATCCCTTTTGGCGATATAATTATCGCTATCGACAGGGATAACCTGTACCTCATATCAGCTGAGGGAGAGTTACTTGAAAAACAGGATTTGAGCACAGGTTTACCTTCTGGATTAACATCAATAGCCCATGATAGCCATATCTGGATAAACACTGATAGCGGCAGTTACATGGCCGATGAAGATCTGATTGAATGGACTCAAACTACGCCCTTCGCACCACTAACTTGGATCGCCCCATTACCTGAGACCACCCATGTAACAGTATCAAATCAAACCCAAGAGATATCACTATTAGCACGTTCACATCATCTCACTTGGGAACGTGTTCTACTCGATATTCACAGCGGCCGATTTTTCGGCGCTTTAGGCCCTTGGTTCATGGATTTGGTCGCCCTCGCATTGATATTCATGTCGCTGTCAGGAGTCTATTTATGGGTGCAGCACAAACCCAAGAGGATTAAACGAAAGTAGATTCGGTTTATCTTTTAATGATGAGTTTAAAGAGCAATAGTCTATCTAAATACACCTTAAAATAATGGCCAAGTTCGAATAAAGCTAATAATAAGAAGCAAGGAAAGTAACATTATTCAGCAGCCACAAAACTATGACTGCTGAATTAAAAGTCAATTAAATCTAGATAACTAGTTGATCTGGCAATTTTGACCAGATGCACTTCTGCATTGTCTAAATTCAATAAGACATTGACGCGCACCATTCTCTTGCATCAAGCAGGTATCAAACTGATTAGCACACTGCTGACATGTCATCGCATATGCTGAAGCTGCAATCCCTAAACCTAAACCCACAACAGCGACCTTAACTATATTTTTAATATTCATTATTAATTCCTTTTATATTATCCATAGCCTTTAAATAGGCTGGTACAGTATTAATGAACTACAAATAAAATATCTATTACCCAAAGGTATCGATTTCGGCTTATTGTAAGTCACAGAGTCTTACCAGACTGCTGTTGGTCTATACCTTAAACACCAAATGCAACATAATTAAATACTATTTCCCATATAACCTTCAATTAACAACCATTTACTTTTAATCTAAACCTAACTTATATGCCTCCTTTCACTTCAACTTCAACCTCACCCTCAAGCCTCCGAAAGTAACGCCTTTAACAAAAGTAATACCTAGATCACAGATTGAATATTTAGCAATTGATCCTATCGATCTGGCTATTATTTAAGCGTAGACTTGCCGCCCTTTGATTTCGGATGTAAGACTTAATGAAACAGCGCCTCATTGCTTGGGCCCCAGTGCTTTTACTGGCACTTACTGCCTTTGTTTTTGTTTCCACAGAATTTGTGCCTGTGGGGATCCTTGCCGCTCTTGGGCAGAGCTTTGACATGAGTGCTGTTGAAATAGGTCCTATGTTAACGGTTTATGCCAGCGTCGTTGCCCTCGCCTCTTTACCGGCAGTATTACTATTTGCGCGATTTGAGCGTAAAAAATTACTGCTGGGATTAATGACAGTTTTCATCATCAGCCATGGCGTTTGTGTCTGGGCGCCCAGCTATGACATTTTATTGTCAGGACGTATCGGCATCGCCTTTACTCATGCACTGTTTTGGGCAATAGCCCCTGCACTCGTGGTACGGCTCGCACCGAATGGTCAAGGCGCACAAGCATTAAGTATCTTCGCCACAGGCTGTGTATTAGCACTTGTATTAGGCATTCCCCTAGGGCGAGTCATTGGCCAGTTAGTGGGCTGGCGCAGTATCTTTGCCTTAATTGGCTTACTCACATTGTTCATGATGTTGCTGCTTTGGCGCGGACTTCCAAACTTACCCGCAGCCCATGGTGGAAGCTGGCGTAGCTTGCCATCTTTAGTACGCAATAAAGCACTACTCTGGCTATACCTGCTTACCATAGTGTTAGTGACCGCTCACTACAGCGTCTACACCTACTTGGAGCCTTTGCTGCAAGAGCATTTTGGCTACTCTGCCAACATCACCACCATGATATTACTCATCTTTGGTGCTGCAGGATTAATTGGTAGTGCGCTATTTAGCCGTTATCAAGCACGTCACGCACAACAGTTACTGACACTTGCAATCGTGTTATTGGGTAGCTGCATGACAATCCTGCCATTCATTGCTAGCCAAATCTGGTTACTGCTCCCACTCTCTATTATATGGGGCACTGGCATGATGTTGATGTGTCTATCGCTACAATCAAAAGCATTGAAATTAGCGCCAGATGCTACTGACGTGGCAATGGCTATTTACTCAGGTTTATTTAATGTCGGAATTGGTAGCGGTGCACTATTAGGCAGCATTATTGCTGCAAGATATGGTGTTGTTGAAAATGGAAATTGGGCTAGTCTATTGATCGTATTATCCATCATTCCCCTGTTCTACTTACTAAAAGCACGACGTAGAGAGATGGCTCATTAAGCAATAGGCCAAAAACCATAAGTTCTAAGGCTTGTCGTTCGACAAGCCTCTTTTGATTCATCAAGCTTAGCTAGACCCTTCATCGTTAGATTTAGTCTAACGACTCACATTCTGTTATTTATTTCAATCCATTAACTGGCACCATTAGTTTCATCATGATTGTAAATTGAGGCTAACTAACTTACCTTAAGTAGTGAATGCATCCACAGGTAGCAACAATAAAAACATAAAAAAGGAGTTTTTATGAATAAATGGATATTTTACTCTGCGCTAGTGCCGTTTTTAGCCGCTTGCGGTTCCACACTGCCCAACACGTCCGCTGAAACTTACACCAAATACACATATGTCCCTGTAGATCCTCTTCCTATAGACACCAAGCCTGGCGAAAGCTGTGTAGAAAACGCTGTGCAACTTAGCTATATCACAGAAATAGAATTAACTAAGGCACTCCCTGATCAGACCGTAAGAATGGCGACACGAAAATTTAATGCCGACGGTAGTGCGGACTTTACACTCGCTAAAACAGCAGTCGAAAATGAACAGTTTGAAGTTATTTTAGATTATATGAATACAGACACAGCGCCAGGCGACTTCAGTGTAAGACGCTATGTAGCAGATTTAGTGAACTATAAAGAAGGTCTATTTAATACCACTTACAAGAATGTCAGTTATAAAAAAGGTGACACACTTCAATTTACAACACCAACACCACCTGGTGTGATCAGTAAATATGAGATACATCCCTATATTGACGGTAAATATACTGGGGATGAGTGGAGTCGGATCTCTATCCCTATTTATGTGGGTCTTGGGCTAAGACTCAAGGCAAATGCCAATGTTATCAAAGGCAGTGTCAATATTTCCGGATTCCCAGGGATCGCAGCAAAAGCATCGAGTGGAGATATACAAGGCTCTCTTGTTGTGCAAACCTTAGGCGTAAGTGGGGAAAAAATTGCAGCAACCTTGCCTTTACCCAGTGAGTTGAATGAAACCACCTTTATGAACAGTATTTTGGCCATGGGGGCTATTAAAGCGCAAATTCATTCATCTGACACTGACAGAACGCCAAGAGTGGTTGGTTTTTATAACCCTTTCGGTGGCGGTGAAGAGTTTATCAACGCCATGATTAGCGCTCTATCGGAGAAGCGACATCCTTGGTTTAGAGCCTGTACAGCCCCGAAAGTAATTGGAGGCTAAACATTCGAGTCATTTATGGTACATCGTAATTAAGCTGCTATTTTCCTAAAACAGATTCAATTAATTCAAATTAATTTGATTACAACTGTCGACTTATTGATAAAATTCTAAATTTCTGGTTTAATCGAAATAAGGTGATTTGTCGATAACTACAAATCTGTCTCGATATCAAAGGCATTATTATGAATAACATGAACGCTCAGTTAGTTGATAAGCAGATCACCGATGAGTTGTGTGAATGGTCAATTATGCACGGTGTTGCCTTTAAAAATAGGGATGGAACGGCAAGCCATTGTCCATTCAGTCTTGCCCCCATGTCCATGAAACGTGGTGTTTACCAACACTTACTCCAAGTCACTCCCTTGCTAACCAAGTTAATCAGTCGGGTGTCTGAAGATCATCTTTTTCTGCAATCTTCGTTGAGTAAAATGGCAAAAGCGGATCCATTTTTTGAACGCTTGATGCTGCTGCACCACCAGATCCATGGAGTTGAAGATCAGCCAATGTTTCCGGCCCGCCAGCCGCTGCTGTTGATGCGAACAGACTATATGGATGATCGCCAACAAGGAGCAAAGGTAATTGAATTTAATGGTATTGCAGCGGGAATGGGACCATTTGGCAAGCGTATCACCCAGTTGCACCAATTCATCAAAAATCAATGGCCAGAAACCTATCGTCACTGGATTGAAGATCCTTCAGCGACTCCAGCCGACAATGACAGCCTTGGGCAGTTAGCTTATGCCATTGCTCACTCTGCGCATAAAATACAGGCGGACTTTAATGAAACAGGCCAAGCCACTTTTTTAATGGTTGTGCAGAGGCATGAAGATAATGTTTACGATCAGCACCTACTTGAAGTTGAACTTCAAAAACGAGGAATAAGACCCGTTAGGCGCACCTTTGATCAACTGGCGTCTCAGTTATATTCAGGTGAAGAAAGAAGGTTAATGCTCAAGGATATCGGCGCTATCGATGTCGTTTACCTGCGTGCAGGTTATCAATATATCGATTATTTTGCGCCTGCACTGCGCGAAGATACCTGCTGCCAAACGTTAAGCCAAACGCGTGTTTTTATCGAACAGCATAATGTGGCAGTGAACGCGACAGTAAGCCAGCAACTTGCCACCAGTAAAACGATGCAGATGATATTGACCATGATGCCCGAACAGGACTTCTCACGTTGGGGGCTTTCAGTCGAGGAAGTTAGGCTAGTGAAAACCGTATTGGCTGAGATGGTGCCTATCAATCAAGCAACGATCACATGGTTTGCATCCGATGCTGACAAACATGAGTGGGTTTTGAAAAACCAAGGAGAGGGCGGAGGTCATTGTGTGTTTGGGGATGAGATCAGCCACAAGCTTAATCAGCTAAACGTTGAGCAGTATGATGCATGGGCGCTCATGAAGCGCTTACATCCACATGAGCGTGAACGTCCAACGATTGCAGTGCGCAATGGCGAACAGACGAAAATTGATGACTTAGTCAGTGAAATTGGCCTGTTTACTGCATTTTTCAATGGTGAGCCGATGACTGAATTGAATGGCTATGCCGGTTACCTAGTACGAAGCAAACCAGCAAAGGAGAATGAAGGCGGCATACACAGTGGTCAAGGGATTTTAGATTCTATCACTTTGGTTGATTAAGCCTGGCTTAGCCAGGCTCATAGATATCTCTACAGATAAGGATTCCACCCTAGCCGCCAGTGAGTTGCTGCCACCATGAAAGTGGCTCACCGCAGTTCTTAGCTGGGTGATAACTGGCTGCCAATGCAGGCAGTGCAATGGAGTTTTCACAGCCAGCTTGTTTAGCGACACCGGTGGTTTTATCGAAATGGCCATTTACCACACCACTGATTGGCGTCCTTCTTAAACTGATAGGTGGGCGGATACCAAGGAAGTCTTGATACACAGCCATGGCGCCACTGCTTCCATAAAGACCTGTCTTGCCATTGTCATCACGGCCCACCCAAATTGCAGCAACGTTACGTTCATCAAATCCTGCAAACCAAGAGTCGCGGGAGTCGTTACTGGTGCCGGTTTTACCCGCTAACGTGGTATGTGGGAAAGTACGCCCAAGCCTAGATGCCGTGCCTGATTTAACCACTTGAGTCATAGCGTATTGCACCAGATAAGTGGTGCTGGCAGCCAAGGCTTCACTCTGCTCCACTCGTTTGACTGGTAAAGGGTTATTTTCCATGTCCAATACATCTGTAACTGATGACAGTCGTCGATAATGGCCGTTATCCGCGATGGTTTGATAGACTTGAGCAACCATTAATGGGGAGCCATTAACCGCTCCCAGCAACATTGAAGGGTACTCAGAGACCTTATCTCTCCATCCCGCTTTATCAAGCGTGGTCGCCACACTGCTAACACCAATCTCCATGCCTAAGTTTACCGTCGGCACGTTGATCGACTTCTTAAACGCCGTTAACAATGGCACTTCGCCTCTGAACTTTTTATCGACATTTTGCGGTGACCAGGTCTTACCTTGACCATTATTTAAAGTGATAGGTTGATCTTTTAGTGGTGTCGCCAATGTGTATTTCGCTGGCTGATTTAAGGCGGTCGCATAGACAAAAGGTTTGATTAATGAACCTATCGGGCGTCTTATTTCAACCGCTCGGTTATACCCTTTATAGCCAGGTGCTTTATCGCCAACCATGGCCGCGATACCGGCTGAGTACTTATCAGTTACCACCATACCGATCTGCAGATCTTGATCATTTTTCCCTAAGCGAGCCATGGTCTTTTTCACCGCTTTCTCAGCCGCTTCTTGTGCCATCGGATCCAGCGTAGTGTAAACCTTAATGCCAGACTGCTTTAACAAGGAATCACCAAAACGTCTGCCAAGCTCATGTTGCACTACCGCAAAAAATGCCGGTAATTTTTGATGTACTGGTTTATCGGCACTTCTCAGGCCTAGAGGCGATTCAACCGCTGCGGTGTATTGAGCAACGCTGAGCTTACCGTCTTCCATTAGGAGGCGTAACACCAAGTCACGGCGACTTGCAGCACGCTCAGGATAACGCCACGGGTTGTAATAAGAGGGCCCTTTGATGACCGCAACAAGGAAAGCTTGCTGGGGTAAAGTCAGCTCTGCAATGGGGCGACCAAAATAGAATTGAGACGCCAGTCCCATGCCGTGAACCCCACGGGATTTGTCTTGTCCCATATACACTTCGTTAAGATAAGCTTCTAATATTTCATCTTTTTCATAGCGAAAATCGATAATTATCGCCATCAAAGCTTCACGGATCTTACGCACCAAGGAGCGCTCGCTAGAGAGGAAAAAGTTCTTCGCTAACTGTTGAGTTAAGGTTGAGCCCCCTTGCACTGTTCGCCCAGCGCTGATGTTAACCAGTGCCGCGCGAAGAATGGCAAACGGACTCACCCCATGATGTTCATAGAAGTTACGATCTTCAACCAAGATAAGCGAATCAATAATGGGCTGTGGCAGCTTATCAGTGGGAACAAACAGACGATCTTCACCGTCTCCGGTGATGATGCGATCCAGCAACACAGGCTCAAGATGAAAAACGGCTAATTGGCGCTTGTCTGATGCCCTTGTTACTGAGCTGACTCCCTGAGAATCAAAAGCGATCATCACTCTCTGTTCAGCCTGAGATCCCTTTGGATGCAGGAATGGACGACGCCAGAGATCAACTCGGGTTTTAGAAGCGGAAAATTCACCCACCTGTCTTGGGTTAGCCACTTTGCGATAACCCAGTAACTTAAGCTCGGCAATCAACTGACCATGACTCACAGCAGCCCCTGGGTATAATGCCATGGAGCGGCTAAATACCTGCGCAGGAAGGTGCCACTTTTGCCCTTCAAATTTGCGCGCTATCACCTGATCTAGATAGATGCCGTAACTCAATACAGCTACAAACAGAATCAAGCCTAATTTCCAGCTGATAGACCAGATGCGGCGGCCTAATCCAGTCGACGGCTTGTTCGCTTTTTTTACTGCTTTAGCTTTTGAGGCTCGTTTCTTGGGCGCTGCTTTTTTCACTGCGGCTCCAGAAACTGGCGCCTTGCGAGCAGGTTTCTTTGGTGTTTCTTTATCTGTCATCTTTATTCCGGAAATCTATCTTGTAACCAAGGTTATTGAAAAGCAGCCTTGAAAAATAATACTTGGTGCGCGCCTGAAGCTGTTTCAGTGGGCGCTTATCTAATCTGAAAACTCAAAAATTATCCCTTACCTTTATCATTTTTCATCACTCGCTTTCTGCCCTTACAAATTCTGGTTTAAGGTCTTTTTCTTGGTGAAACGCGTCGGCAATGTATTGGCTGGATCGTCTGGCCATAAATGCTTAGGGTACCGACCTTTCATCTCTTTCTTTACTTCAACGTAAGGGCCTTGCCAAAAGCTGGCCAGATCCGCAGTCAATGCCAATGGCCGATGCGCCGGAGAGAGTAACTCCATGGTCACCGTTAGCTTTCCATTAGCGAGTACGGGGCTGAGTGCCATTCCTAACGCTTCTTGTAGACGCACACTTAACAGCGCTCTTCCGCCATCATCATAGGTGATCCCAGCTCGAGTGCCAGTCGCCATGGGCCAATGACAGGGAAACAGTGTATCAAGGCGCTGTTGAGCATTCCATTCAAGCTGGTTGAGCAGCAGATTATAGCAGTCAAGTGACTTCAATTGTGACAAGCTTCTGACATCACTGAGATATGGGCCTAGCCAATCGGTTAATGTGTCGATAAGCTGATCATCACTGATATCAGGCCAGCTTTGATCTTTGTCGAGTGTCGCCGCTAACGCAAGCCTATTTTGCAGCTGTAACACCTTGTCATTCATGTTCAGTAAACCCAGACCTTTAGTGCGGATCTGTTCGATAATGGCGGATTTAATCTGCTCAGGATCTGGCTTGCTCACTGCTGTTTTACTTAAGACTATCTGGCCAATGCGTTGTTGAGTTTCAGCGTAAAAACGACCTTTATTATCATCCCAACCACAGTGTTCTTGTTTGGTCACCAAAAAGGCGAGCCGATGTTTAAACGCTGCGGCATCAATTTGAGCCGCCAGATACACCCGGCCACTCGTTCGCCCTTCATTCTCCTGAAAATCTGCAACCACCAGCCAATCGACCGAAGACAGAGCGTCATGTTCAGGCAAGGTGACACCGGTACCATTAGCCAAAAGGTAACCGGAAACACCACGATTTTTAGCCACTCTATCTGGGAAGGCTAAAGCAAGTAAGAAAGCGATATCGTCATTGGATGACTTAGTAATGCAAGCTGACAGATCCGGATTAACTTTTAGTTTCTTCATCCACTGACGTATCTGTTGACCCGACTCACCTTGGATCGCCTCTCTCAGGTATCCGCCAATATCGATGCCATGTCGTCCGCGGGATCGAGATTCTAATGTTCCCGCCAAAATGCAGGCAAGACCCGTTAATTGATGCTCGCCCGAATTCTGCGCGAGAGATTTAGCTTTTAGCAGCATGTGCGCCAATCTTGGGTGACAACCAAGCTCGTAGGCTTGTCGTCCATGTGAGGTTATTTGTCGCTGTTTATCGACCACCTCAAGCATCTTTAACAGATCCCAAGCAGCACTCTCGTTGGGTTTCGAAGCCGCGGTGAGCATAGGCAGCTCTGCAAGGGATTTAACTCCCCAGCAAGACGCATCAAGCACCATAGGAATAAGGTCTGAATGCAGTACCTCAGGTTCATCAGCTTTGAGTAATCTGCCCTGCTCCTCCTGACTCCACAAACGCAGACAATAACCAGGGGCTAAACGCCCTGCACGGCCACAACGCTGAGCTGCAGATGCCTGACTAATGCGCTTTAGGGACAAACGCGTTACACCTGTTCTGGCATTAAAGCTCGCCTGACGTTTATAACCAGAATCGACCACCATGGTGATCCCATCGATGGTCAAACTCGATTCAGCCACGTTAGTTGATAGCACCACTTTACGCTTGCCATCACTGGCCGCTGCGATCGCGCGGTCTTGCACCTTAGGGGGTAAGCTGCCATAGAGGGGGCATAGTGAAAATTGATTGAGATCCAAACGGCTGCTTAAAAACTCCTGCAACTTCATGATCTCCCCTTGCCCAGGAAGAAATGCCAGTAAAGAACCGTGGGAGTATTGGCTAAGCTGGTTGTCATCAGCCAGCATATCGACGATGCACTTGCCCATATGCTCAATCCAATGATGAGGAGAACGATTCTTTTGCTGTGAGGAAGATGCGCGATAAGCAATTTCTACAGGAAAACTGCGTCCTTCGCTCTTTAATGAGATAGCATCAGGCATTAGATCCGTTAACGGCAAACCAGAAAGCGTTGCCGACATGGCTAAGATCTTAAGATCTTCACGAAATGATCCTTGGATCTCAAGTGCCAACGCGAGGCCGAGATCGGTGGTCAGATGCCGCTCATGGATCTCATCGAAAATGATCATTTCGATCCCCGTCAACTCAGGATCTTGTTGGATCATTCGCGTTAAGATCCCTTCAGTCACGATCTCTAAGCGAGTTGATGCCTGACTACGAGATTCACCACGCACCCGATAACCCACCTCTTCACCGACTTTGCAGCCACGCTGACTGGCAATATAGTGGGCGACACTTCTGGCTGCGACGCGCCGGGGCTCAAGCATTAAGATTTTACCCTTAAGCTCATCCCAATCCAGCATCGCTAGAGGTAGGGCGGTGGATTTACCGGCACCGGTAGGCGCCTCTAATATCACTTGATGATGTTGACTGAACGCCTCTCTTAACGGAGCAAGCAGGCTTAGAACGGGTAATTGATCCAATGGAAATCGTATCTCAAAATCACTTTGGCCCAGTGTACTAACGATCACTACATAAGTGAATGCACAAGTTCACTTGGTTGAAAATGATGTTATAACTGACTCATTAGAACGGACAAGTACTCTGAATCATGAAAAGACTCTTCCTAGGTATTGCGCCTACCCAAGCCCAACAAACTCAGTTATCTAAACTTCAAGAAGAACTGAATACTGATGGGAAAAAAGTAAGTCCGACTAATTTCCATATGACGTTAGCGTTTCTAGGGCTACTTGATGTACATAGCCAATATAAACTGCAGCATATGCTCGATATCCGACACAGCCATTCAGCACACCGTTGGCCAGCATTCAGTGTCACCTTAGATACACTGACCCTGTTTAGAAAACCTCAAGTGCTCTGCTTATCTGGGAAGATTGAGGATCCACACCTACAACTCATCATCGATGATTGTCGTGCACTTATGCTGCAAATAGGAATGGATATAGCTGCTAGGGAAAATTCCGAAGTACCCAAAAACTTAATTCCTCAAGAACCTCCAATAGCATTCATCCCCCATGTCAGCTTGTTCAGAAAAGCCAAATATCTACCAGAGCAATCCCCCCCTTTGTCACTCACTTTGACACCGAAGAAAGTGCATCTCTATGTTTCGACCAGTACTCCCTCTGGTGTCCAATATCAAATCTTGCAGTCTTGGCCCTTAACCGAAAAATAATACCCATTGGGATAAGAGCGAGTTTCAGATAAAAAAATGCTGCCGATTAAGGCAGCAAATGAAGAATATCTATTGATTATTGATATCCTTACCGCCTATTCCTCAAGAGAAATAACAAGCCATGGAGCTTGTAGACAGTAATGAATTTCAATATCTTATTGATATCATGAGATTAGATAATTAGGTACAGATAAACTTTGAAAGATATTGAAAAAGTTTGAATTGGGCTAAAATCACTTTAAAATAATAACTTAACTCGCAAATAGCCTTCAATTTTTTATTTATTTGCTCTGAAAATGATACATAACCAGTTTGTGTAGATTTTCAGAATCCACTGCAACCCCTTGTCCACCACTTCTACGAACCTCATCATTTAACTCCTGAGTGTCGTTTATCGTGTATATAATGTAAGGGATCTTCCCACCACTCTCGCGTATTTGCCTTAAGAGTTTCAGACCCGCGATAGGATCTTCACCCCTTCCCATATCCGAGATAACCATTTCATAGCCATAGATGGAAAGCAGTAACAGGGCTTCTTCAGTACTCGTGGTGATATAAACACCAATATCATGTTCGCGTAATGCCGTTCTTTCCTTAATATTATTATCGGGATTGTCATCGACCCATAAAATTCGCCCTATCGCTGCAGGTGACTGACTGTAAACAAGCTCTTTAGAATGATTAATTGAAGAGGTAAACCAAGAGGGGCTTAAATGGCTAAACACTGAAATGGCAGCAAAAATAAATATCAAGGAGACGGCGATGACGTTTCTTCTTTTAAGCTGAAGACTGCCGAATAAGATAATGGTTTTGTCATCATTCAGCCAAGAAGCTAACTCTCCTTGAACAGTTGTTTCTTCATGGGTATCTGACTCTTTAAGTTGTAAACTTGGTTCCGAAATAACGGGGTTTAGTTGCTCAAGTTGCGAATCTTGACTGCCGAGCTGCTGACCTAGCTCTTTGGATAATCGATAGCCACGCCCATGAATAGTTTGAATTATCGGCACCTCACAACCAGCCAGTTTAAACAACTTGCGGGTATCTGATACCAACTTGGCAAGGGACATGTCTGAAACCACAGTATCTGGCCAAATATATTCCAGACACTCCTGTTTGCTACAGTGTGTGGGATAGTGCTCTATCAGTAAGCTGAACAGCAAGAATACCCGCTCATCGAGTTGCACAAGCTCTCTGCCAATCATCAACTCAAATATTTTGGTATTAATACTAAATTCATCAAAACGAGTGTACATAAGCGATCTCATTCCCTGAGCTTGTTATGAATGTACGACAAACAAGCTGTCTTTTAAAATAGCTGGCAACCCAAAAATAATTAACAATTATGCAACAACAGAAAGGCGTAAACTATCAGCAATTAGTCTGATAGTAAAAAATAGATAGCAAGATTAGTTATTTAACTAAGTTCAATTAAACCGAACATACACATTATGCTGGTAACCCTAATCGCTGTAAGTCAAGAGATCGATTCAGAGTGACTTTGAACTAACTACTCCACTGCGAATAGAAAGTGTAGAGGTGTTTATATGAGGTACTTTAGGTGAGATGATTCAATGCAGTAACAGCGAGCCCAATATTTGTCATATCAGACTCGCGTTAATATTTAGGTCAAAAAACTCAATATATTTAGTCTTGTAGTATTGCAGTGATGGTCAACATGCCATGAGTGGTACCACCGGCAGCCCAAAGAGAGTTAGGCGAGTCTGCAAAAGCCGATGCCAGATCCATATGTAACCATTTCACCTCTGGTGAAACAAAACGCCAGAGGAAGCCAGCAGCATTTGATGCACCACCAGCTCCACCGCCTTTCATCGGGCGGCTGTTGGCTGTATCAGCATAGGGCGACGGACACATATCACGATGCCAAGGATCCAAAGGAAGCGGCCAAACCCGCTCAGCAACTTCCGATGCCTTTAGTTGAGTCATTGCTAAGACTTCACTTTGTGGAGAGAAGATGGCGTTATAGTTATTGCCTACCGCCATAAAAGCAGCCCCCGTTAAGGTAGCAGCGTCGATAACGAGTGGCGCACCAGTTTCACAGGCAGCCTGTAGACCATCGGCCAATACCAAACGCCCTTCAGCATCTGTGTTAACCACTTCCACCGAGACACCATTCTTGTAAGTTAGGATGTCACCGAGTTTATAAGCATGACCGCTAATTAAGTTCTCAGCACAACAGAGGAATAACTTAACGCGTTTATTCAGTCCCTGCTTCATCGCAAGCCCCAAAGCGGCAGTCACTGTTGCCGCCCCGCCCATGTCGCACTTCATGCCCAACATGCCTTCAGTTGCCTTAATACTGTAACCACCTGAATCAAATGTGATCCCTTTACCAACCAATGCGACTGATACTGGCGCGTCATCCCCCAGAGGATTGTAATCGAGTTCAAGCATCGCTGGTGGTCGCTCACTGCCGCGGCCGACAGCATGAATACCCACCCATTTTTCTTCTAACAGTTGAGCCCCTTCAACGATACGGTAAGACACTTTCTCACCGCCTATCTCCGATAACCAATGAGCAGCTAGAATAGCTAGTTTTACTGGCGCGAGGTTTTCTGGGGTTTCATTAATTAAGTGACGCGCAAAGCTTGCACTTTCAAGGCGGTTTGTCAGTTCTAGCTGAGTTGCTTCATCTCCGGCCCAAGTAATGTCAGGAACAGATTTAGCAGTAGCAAACCCGTGAGCTAACGACCATTGAGAGTTCAGATCCCAGAGATCGCCTTCCAAAGACAATCTAGCAATGCCAAGGTTTCTCAATTTACGCGCAGCCTGTTGGATTTGACGAAGTTCATCTCCACCTTGAAGATGGATAACGGCCTCATTATTTTGAAAAGTGACATCTGCATTGCCCCAATGAGCCGCTGGAGCATCTTTACTCAGGCTTACTACCATTAAATCTGTCATGCCGATTCCTTTTGCTGTTTTTTCTTATAAATTGATTAAATCTTTGTCCGAAAGTGTACTGCAATGAAACAAATACCTAAAGTCATCTCCTTGAATATCAGACTGCTTTGTTCATTTTCAATTTTTCGATAATAGCGTGATTGTGTTGACAGTGCCTTGAGGTTTACTGCTAATCTAACTCCATTATTCATTATCAATGAGTTCATCATGTTGTTTACGCCTCCCTTTGAACAGGGCACTTTGCTCAGACGCTACAAGCGTTTCCTAACAGACATACGCTTGGCGGACGGTAGTGAAGTCACCATTCACTGCCCCAATACGGGTTCAATGAGGAACTGCCTCTTTGAAGGGGAAAAAGTGTGGTTCTCGACATCAGATAATCCTAAAAGAAAATACTCAAGAACTTGGGAGCAAGCTCAAACCGATCAGGGACACATTATCGGCATTAACACAGGCCGTGCGAATCAACTTGCGCAAGACGCCATCAGAGACGGAATCATTACTGAACTTCAAGGCTATAGTAAGCTCAAACGAGAGGTAAAATACGGCAGTGAAAATAGTCGTATCGACATTTTTCTCAGTGACGATGACACAGATGAGTCCCCCAAGCCTCACTGCTATGTTGAAGTCAAAAGCTGCACCTTGTTAGAAGACGATAAAGGTTACTTTCCCGATGCAGTCACAACTCGTGGACAGAAACATCTGCGCGAGCTAATGGAGATGGTCTCATTAGGTCACCGAGCCGTACTGCTGTTTATAGTACAGCATACGGGCATTGAATCGGTTCAAGCAGCCAAACACATCGATCCTGATTACGCAAACTTGCTCAATCAAGCCCATAAAAAGGGTGTAGAGATATTAGCCTATTGCGCTGAAATGTCGCCAAACCAGGCCTCCTTGATTAAATCCTGCCCTGTCAGACTTTAATTCACCTCTAAAAGTTGAATTAATTGAGAATAGGGGACATAGTCAAGGAATATAGATAAACAGAAACAAAAAAGTTTGCTTGGTTTATCTCTTTCTGGTATAGATAGCGCCCGTAAAATACAAGCGCCCAATAAAGCAAACGATTAACAGGAGATGGGTTATGCCAATAGGCACTAAAAAACTTGGCGTGCTCGCTATCGCAGGTGTAGAGCCTTACCAGGAAAAGCCTGGTGAAGAGTATATGAACGCTGATCAGCTGGGCCACTTCAGAACGATTCTGGACGCTTGGCGAAATCAATTGCGTGAAGAGGTCGACCGTACTCTTAATCATATGCAAGATGAAGCTGCAAACTTCCCGGATCCTGTCGACCGTGCAGCTCAGGAAGAGGAGTTCAGTCTTGAACTTCGTGCTCGTGATAGAGAACGTAAGCTGATTAAAAAAATCGAAAAGACACTTCAGAAAATTGAAGAAGACGATTTCGGATTCTGTGATTCTTGTGGAATTGAAATTGGTATCCGTCGACTCGAAGCACGTCCAACAGCCGATCAATGTATCGACTGTAAGACACTTGCAGAGATCAAAGAAAAGCAGATGGCTGGTTAATCTAGCTTTTTAATGATGCTACGTGAGCGGGGCTTTATAGCTCCGCTTAGTTGATTCTGACATTTGATATAACTCCCCTACCTTTCTCCAACACCTTGACCACTTCCTCGCTAACAACATATATCAGCAGCAAATCTTGCTGTAACTGAACAAATCGTATTATGATCCTCTTTAATCTTCAGTTCACTCCGTCACAGGCACTGTTATTTTGAATCAAAACGCATATTTCGATCCAACAAAGACTCAGTTAACCTATGTTGGTCGTTTTGCTCCCTCTCCTTCAGGACCGTTACATTTTGGCTCCTTAGTCGCGGCACTGGGAAGTTACCTTAGGGCACGTTCACAAAATGGGAAATGGTTGGTTCGTATCGAAGATATCGATCCCCCAAGAGAGGTTCCTGACGCAGCCCAGAATATACTAAACACGTTAATAGCCTATGGCTTGAAGTGGGATGACGAAGTACTGTACCAAAGCCAACGTGTTGAAGTTTATCAAAACAAAATCGAGCAATTACTATCAGAAGATTTTGCCTATTACTGCCAATGTACACGCAAACAGATCCAAATGATGGGTGGCACTTATGATGGACGCTGTGGTCGGCTCGACACACCCCACAACCATGGGGCAATAAGAGTCCGCAACACCACGCCTGCTAACTGCTTCGATGATCTGCACATGGGTAAAGTACGTTTAGATACAGACTTTGCCGCTGAAGATTTTATCATCAAACGCAGCGATGGTTTGTATGCCTACCAACTTGCCGTGGTGATGGATGATGCTTATCAAGGGATCACTGAAGTGGTTCGTGGATGTGACCTGCTCACGCCTACTGGTAGACAAGTAAGCTTGTTTAACTTATTCAAATACCAAGTTCCGCTCTGGTTACATCTGCCTTTAGTGTGTGACGCGCCAGGCATAAAACTCTCTAAACAGAATCACGCTCCCGCTATCGATACGCTCAAACCGCAAGCCAGTTTAAATGCGGCATTAAACTTCCTAGGCCAGCCCACCGTACCAGAACAAACTGACATTCACGCTATGCTAGCTCAGGCCGTGATTCAATTTGATCTTGCGACCGTCCCCAAGCAAGCGGAAATAATCCTTTAGCCATTGAATATCTGTAACGGATAACCATTCTCTCTATTACTCCAATGACTCTGCTCTTGTGTAGTGGACACACAGCAAACATTCACGACTATCATGGATACAGAAGATAAGGTGAAATCTAGATTCATGCAGGGACAGTTACCGAGAATAGCAGCGGCCAACAGCATTTTACTCACCTCAGCTTTAACTCAGTAAGAACATCACAAGGTCTCTAGGGTATCTATACTCATTCTCCCTGTTTTGAGTTATCATAGCGGCCTTATTGCAACCCATACTCAGTGCTATGTTCGAGGTGTCCCATTTTTCGCCGTATAACCAAATTCTGTAAGCAGTTATTTGATAATAACCAAACAACTGAAGAGACCACACCAACAGGCTTGAGTTTGTCGGTTGTCCCGAGACAAGATCACTCAATATCTCGTAGTCAGATGAGCGAAAATGCCATAAAGGTACTCTATCGCCTGCACAAATCTGGCTTTAAAGCTTATCTAGTCGGTGGTGGTGTACGCGATATCTTACTGGACTTGCAACCTAAAGATTTCGATGTGGTCACCAATGCCACACCTGAAGAGATCAAACGTCTATTCCGTAACTGCCGACTCGTTGGTAGACGTTTTCGATTAGCTCATATCGTCTTTGGCCGTGATGTTATCGAAGTGGCAACCCTTCGTGGTCACCATGTGGATACCGAAGAGAAGATCTCCAAAACCAATGCAGAAGGTCGACTGCTGCGTGATAACGTCTATGGCAGCATTGATGAAGATGCAGAACGTCGTGACTTCACCGTTAACGCTCTCTACTACGATATCAGTGACTTTTCGATCCACAGTTACGGTGGTGGTCTAGAAGATCTCCATGCCCGTACCATCAGAATGATTGGCGATCCTAATACTCGTTATCGTGAAGATCCTGTGCGCATGTTAAGAGCGGTTCGCTTTGCGACAAAGCTTGGCATGACGGTCGAAGAAAAGACAGCGGCGCCTATCTATGAACTGGCCCCTCTGCTAAAAGACATTCCTGCAGCACGTATGTATGAAGAAGTGCTTAAACTTTTCTTCAACGGTCACGCAGAAAACAACTTCAACATGATGCGTGAGTTTGGCTTATTCCAACCACTTTTCCCACTGGTAGACTCCCTACTGGTCGAAGACCCTAAAGGTCCTGCGACTAAGATGCTGCAAGTGATAATGAAAAATACAGATGCTCGTGTGCACGCCGAAAAGACAGTCACCCCAGCCTTCTTCTATGCCGCTATTCTTTGGTATCCGTTGACTCAACGTGCCGATGATATCGCCTTAGAAAGTGGTTTAAGCTTATATGATGCCTACTATGCAGCCATGGGTGATGTGATGGAGCAGCAATGCCGCACCATCAGTATTCCACGCCGCTTCAGTACACCGGCTAAGGATATCTGGCAGCTTCAGTTACGTTTCGATCGTAATCAAGGTACCCGTGCATTCAAGTTTATTGAAAACCCTAAGTTCCGTGCAGCCTATGATTTACTGCTACTAAGAGCGGATGCTGAAGGGGGCTCAGTTGCTAAGTCTGCTTCTTGGTGGAAGAGCTTCGTTGAGGCTGGTGAAGAGCAGCGCAGCGTCATCGCCCGCTCTAGTAACAAAGGTGGTAGTGGTAGTCGTAACCGCAATTCAAATCAGCGTAAGCGACGAAAGCCAGCGAATAAGACAGCCACTCCAACAGACAATAATGACTAAGGTTTTTGTTGCTCTAGGGGCAAACCTTACCAATCCGATCACTCAGCTAGACAATGCTTGCCTTGCTCTCGCTGAGTTAGCCGAGGTTAATCCTGTTAACGGATTAACCTCGCTTAAAGTTTCTCCCTATTACCGTTCAGCACCTATGGGTGAAGTTGAGCAACCTGACTATGTTAATGCTGTCGCCAGTTTTGAAACAGCACTGACTCCTATCGCACTGCTTGATGCATTACAAAAGATAGAGAATGAACAGGGCCGATTGAGATTAGAGCGCTGGGGACCACGAACTTTAGATCTTGATATCTTGCTCTATGATAAGCAGATTATTGACTCTCCTAGATTAATTATACCTCACTATGGTATGAAGCAACGCAGTTTTGTTTTACTCCCCTTAGCCGATATTGCGCCAAAGATAACCCTGCCTTGTGGAACGCTACTCAATGAATTAATAAGCGCTGAATTAGCCGCAGAAGTAGAACAAATAATCAGATAACATTGAACTCAGCCCTTAGTTAGCATATAAAGCACACTACTAAGATTAAAGCTTATACCTAAGTATCTGCCCTATTGAGACGCTACTTATGTATAGTTTTTACGTTAATAAACTCGATTTAAGAAAGTCACTATGTCTAAGATAACTAGCTCTACCCTGCTCAAATTTAAGCAGGAAGGTAAAAAGTTCACAGCACTAACCGCCTATGACGCCAGCTTTGCCAGCGCTTTCGACAGTGAAGGTGTTGATGTTCTGCTCGTCGGGGATTCCATGGGAATGGTGCTTCAAGGACATGATGATACATTACCCGTTTCAGTAGAAGATATTGCCTATCATACCCGCTGTGTCCGTCGTGGTATTAAGCATTCACTACTTATCTCTGATATGCCATTTATGAGCTATGCCACCCCTGAAAAAGCCATGATTAATGCCACTGTTCTAATGCAGGCAGGTGCTAATATGGTTAAGGTCGAAGGCGGACATTGGCTGCTGGAAACCGTCACCAAACTGACCGAACGTGGTATTCCGGTCTGCGCTCATTTAGGCTTAACACCACAATCTGTTCACGTATTTGGTGGTTTTAAAATTCAAGGACGAGATGCAGACAATGCTCAGCGTATTCTCGATGAAGCTAAGGCATTAGAAGCTGCTGGCGCTCAACTGCTTGTAGTCGAGTGTATCCCGGCTAGCCTAGCTCTAGCGATAACAGAAGCGCTCACTATCCCTGTGATAGGCATAGGTGCTGGTGCAGATACCGATGGTCAGATCTTAGTGATGCATGATGTACTTGGCATATCAAGCGGTTATATTCCACGTTTCTCTAAAAATTACCTCAAGCAAACAGGTGAGATCCGTGAAGCCATCAGGGCTTACATAGATGAAGTCGAAAAAGGGATCTTCCCAGGCAGCGACCATACATTTAGCTAAAAATGAAAATAAGGCCATTAGTAGCAACCTACCAATGGCTTTCAAACTAAGTTATATGCTGACTATTAACCATTACGAGTTGGCAGTGATTAAGGTATTACAGTCGTAAAATGATCACCACTCAAGAGATTCAACAGATCCGTGAACAGGTTCGAGCTTGGCACGCAAAAGGCGAAAGCGTCGCGTTTGTTCCTACCATGGGGAACTTACATTTAGGCCACATAACTCTGATTAGAGAAGCTCTCCAACGTGCTGACCATGTTGTTGCTTCGATTTTCGTTAACCCAATGCAATTTGGTGCGAATGAAGATCTCGATGCCTACCCCAGAACCTTGACCGCAGATAAGCTCGCCCTAAGTGAAGCTGGTGCAGAGCTGTTGTTCACCCCTACGCCAGAAATCATCTACCCCAAAGGCATGGGTCAACAAAGCTATGTTGAAGTACCCGAGATAGGCGATCAACTCTGTGGTGCCAGTCGACCAGGTCACTTCCGTGGTGTTGCAACCGTCGTTTGCAAACTATTTAATATTGTCCAACCCGATATCGCGCTATTTGGGCGTAAAGATTTTCAACAACTCATGATCATCAAGACCATGGTCGAAGACCTTTCATTGCCAATTGAAGTCATTGGGGTTGATACCATACGGGAAGCCTCTGGCTTAGCCATGAGTTCACGTAACGGCTATCTGACAGCAACACAAAAGAGTCAGGCTGCTATCCTCAAACAGGCCATGGACAAGCTCTCAGCAGATATCATACAGGGCTGCAAAATTGAACTTGCGATTGAACATGGTAAGCAAGCCTTGATAAAAGCAGGCTTTACACCCGACTATCTTGAACTTCGTAGTGCAGAAGATCTTTCTCAAGTCACTGATGAGCAAAGCGAGCTTGTCATTCTCGCCGCAGCCTATATGGGCGACACTCGTCTCATCGATAACCTCTGCTTTAAACGATAGCTGTAAAGGGCATAACAACTTATGCCCTCTCTTTTCCTCTTCATCCCATAAACCCACAAATTACTGTTAGTTTTCAGTGTTACATTTGTTAAAAGTAACCACCAAAAAACTGGTTTTATTGGTCAACTTACGCCATAGTATTTAGAATCGTTGGTTCAAAACGCCATCAACGAGATTACTTGATTTTCCTTAGCTATTTTCAGACCAGCGACAACAGTCATTAAAAGGGCAATACATAGGATGTGCAGCCAGTCGGCCAAAGTATTCATCACAATCATAGCGCTACTTATCATGGATATAGCCCATGCCGATGTCATCTATAAGTGTGTCAAAGGCGAAAAGGTTGTATTCAGCCAAACCATCTGCCCTAAAGAGTTCAGCCAACGGAAAATAGAGTTTGATTTAGGGATAACCACAGAAACAGATTCTGATAAACGTAACAAGAAAATCGATCCAATTAATTTATTACTTACCGAGAATGCGCTCCCCATCAATACGCAGATGCGCAGAATTAAGGCGGAGATATATCGGTTAGACCAAGAAAATAGTTATTTTGAAATTTTAAGAACAAGTGAATTGCAGAAAGTCAGGCGTCAAAAGTTTTGGCAAAAGAAAGATACAAGTGATCCTGAGTACCTTGCTGAAGTCGCCAAAATTAACCTCTACTTTGATGAGATGATAACCGGTAACCAAAAAATAATGACATTACTCGATACCCGTAACACACAGATTAAAATAAAACAGCAGGATGATAAAGAAGCGCAGTAGTTCTGCGCTATCCCTCATCACTTCAATTGCTTTTAACCGCGATCATTATGTGGCGGTAATTCACAAAACTGATGACCAATACAGATACCATCACCCGCTGCATTACCACCTGATACTGACTCTAATAAAGCGTCCTCGATAAGCGTTATTCTATTATTTTGAACATTGTCAGACTCAACAGAAGTTTGATTTACTGTGTTTACTTTATTCTTATTCGTCGTTGTATTCATTTTTCTATCCTTAAATTAAAACCCTGCCAACTTGGCGTTGTATTTTCCCTATAACACCCGCTTCATTGCTATCCATCGGATACCCGATGTGTTAACAATAGGTTAGGTGCATACCGTATGAATCACTAATGTGATGCATTTTAGCCAGAGAAGTAAGGACGATTTGAGGGCTTAACAAGGTTGATTACCTCGAAAAACCAGGGTTTATTAGTGAAGTAAACCATTAACAAATAAAATAAAAAATGTAAAAACACCCAAGAATAAAATAAGTCGTTACGCGTCACTGCATTTAAAAATACAGCCTAAGATTGAACAAAAAGTTCAACATGATCCCTGAATAGCAAATGAAAATTAACAAGGATGAGTCAGTATGTTCAAAAATAATCACTATAGCTTGCTCAGCTATTTAGTGTTTTTCTTTAGCTTTCTCTTTTCTCCGGGAGCCTATGCTGAAACGTGTTTAATCAGTAACGATGAGGCTAAAGACACCAGTCAAAAAATATTTATTTGCCAGCAGCAACTTAAAGAGACCGCCCATGACTCTGAGAGCTTTTACTCTCTGTCACTCTCTCTTTCGAAACTTTATCAACAATCAGGTGATCTCAATTCAGCAAAGCGAATGCTGAATCAAGTATTGTCCAAATACACCAAGATTAACGAAATCGAGCAGATACAAATAAACAGGCAGTTAGGGGTTATCTACTTTCATCAACGGGACTATGAGAAAGCCTTTAATACTTTCGAGCAAGCCCTCAGCCTATCAATAAAACTTAAAAACAGTTCATTCATTGCGCTGGGCTACAATGATCTTGCCAACATTTATCATATCTATGGCGATCTCGAAACTAGTACTAGCTTGCTCTTAAAAAGCTACGACATTCATACCGCAGAAAACAATGATCTCGGCCAAGCCAGTGTGCTCAATAATCTAGGATCCCTCTACAAAGATAAGGGAGATTACAACGAAGCCATCGTTTCATATCGGAATGCTTATACTATTTACACGCGATTAGGCCGAGAGCTTCAAGCCGCTTTGACCCTTTCAAACTTAGGTGAAACTTTTGAATTAAATGGCGATCCAGATAAGGCGGTTGAACTATTAAGTCAGTCTGTCGAGAGCCTGAAAAAGCTCAACTCATTTCGATTTCTAGCTGAGATCTATATTTTACTGGCCCAGATATCGGTAAACAGTATTTCAACAGAGCAAGCTCAGTATTGGTTAGATCAATCCAGACTCACCACTAATCTGATTCAGTCCTCTGAAAAAAATCCTAAATATTGGTTTGTTCAAGGCCTTATATGGGAAAAAAAAGGCCAGCTAGATAAAGCAGCTGAAAACTATGAAAAAGCCTTCAACCAAGTTAATCAGCATAAGGAATACCCTTTTCAAAAACAGCTTTACACGGCAATGGCTGAGCTCAGCGAACAAGTGCAAGATTATGAAGCATCGAGTAAATATTGGCGTATCTATGCTGATACCCTCAATTCTCAGCTGACATTGAAAAATACGATTCACTCCAAAAATATTCGCAGTACGTTTACTTTTGAATCCGGTAACTCTTCAAGCTTAAATACCGTAGAGATGTTCATTCTTATTTTTTCGGCGATCCTTATCTGTTTTATCCTTTATATTTTCATCACCAGAAAAAAGAAGAGCACACCTGTATATAAAGAAGAGTCGACAGACGAAAGTCATTCAATTACGCAAGTTGAAACTGCCGCAACAGATACCAGTATCGAGACTGTAACCCAGCAGCCATCAAGTTCAACTCCACTCTTAAGTGAAAATGAACAAGCTGAACAGATCAGACATCAGTTGATTGAGTTAATGCACTTAGCGTTACAGATGTGGGAGGAATCAACGCAAACCAGCAAGCTCGAACTCGCTCAGCAGAGCAAAATATGGAGTGTCGGAATTGACGATGGTCGCATACGAGCAAGAGCCATGGAGCGATATTTTGGTCTAAATACTCTGCCGCAAAAGCCCAGATGGCGCTCTGTTGTACGAACCTGCAATTATGTTCTACAGAAATGTCAGGGCAAAAGTCTTTATCGGGAGGAGTTAGAGAGTAAGCTAAAACATTTTCAGGATATGATAAAACGAAAGGCCATCATCGACAGTAAAAACCCTGAAAGTGATGATGAAATCTGCGGCCATCATTAAAATACCCTATGCCCCTAACTTGTAGTAGTTAGGGGCATAAAGGATTATCTAGCACTCGACGCTACTGGCATGGTGTGTGTGGGTAAGTTATCTACTCTTCTGGCTTTACCATAGTCTTCTTTATTCACTTCGATACATTCGCCTTTGACAAACTTAACGATACGGTCAGCAGACATAATCGTTTGTGGTCTGTGAGCAATCATCACTCGAGTAATATTCAACTTACGTATCGAGTTATTAACGTGTTGCTCAGCATGTAGATCTAAACTTGACGTTGCTTCGTCTAAAAATAGAATTTTAGGACGTTTATACAAGGCTCTAGCCAAAAGTAATCTTTGCACTTGTCCGCCAGAAAGTGATGAGCCCATATCACCAATCAATGAACGGTATCCCATAGGGAGCACTAATATATCTTTATGTATCCCCGCTAACTGCGCACACTCTTCAGCCCAACTCTTATCAGGATCTTGACTGAAAAAACTGATGTTTTCCATTATGGTACCTGACAGCAGTTGATCATTTTGCAGCACACTGGCAATTTGGCTTCTGAAATTGAGCAGCCCCGTCTTTCTAATATCTTGGTCATCAACCATCACTGCACCGGATGTGGGTTTGAGTAACCCTAACATCACCTTCATCAGGGTGCTTTTGCCACAACCCGACGGCCCCACGATAGCCACAGACTCACCTGGCTTCACAGAGAGATTAATCTCGCTCAGAACATCAGGCTCTTCATCGGAATAACTAAAACAGATCTTATTCATCCGCAAAGAACCTGTCACATCAAACTCTTCATCAACTTCACCTAAATCAGCTTCCTCTTGAGTCAGAGTAATATCACCAAGACGTTCAAGGTGTAGAGAGCACATCTTAAATTCAATATATTTATCGATTAGGTTACTTATTTTCTGTTCGAACTGAGTTTTATAAGAGACAAAGGCAAGTAGCATTCCCACCGTAAGTAGGTTCTCCATCACCATAGAGGCGCCATAATAGATGACGAGAATATTCTCTAAGCCAAAAATCAGCATGCTCGTCCAGCTAAAGAGCACACGTAGGCGCTCCACTTTAATCGAGGTGTTAGCTGTATCAACGTTATAGTTATCAAATAGATTCAGTCTGTCACTTTCCTTAGTGAACAGCTTAATACTTTGAATTCCTCTGACTGACTCCATGAAGTTACTGTCTTTCTTTGCCGTACACACAATATTTTCACGACTGACACTTCTCAGTTTCTGATAAGAGACAGAACGCACAATCAAATATAACCCTGAGGCCGCTAACACCAACAGCATCAAATCGACACTGTAGATGTACATCATCACCAAAAGGCCTATGACAATCAATCCATCAACCAAGCTCTCTATCAAGGTTGTTGTTAACAGGTTTTTAAGTGAATCCAATGAACGAAATCGTGAAACAACATCACCTATATGTCGCTTTTCAAAGAAATCCATTGGCAACTTAAATAGGTGACGCACTAAGTTAGAGTTCATTTGCAGTGACAATTGGTTTCCCAGCAACATGATCACCAAAGATCGAAGCGCCGTTGAGAGGGCCTGTAACAGTAGTACACCACCAAATCCAAATGCCAGTATGCTCATCAGACTATAATCATTCGAGATGAGCACATCATCGACTGTGAGCTGCATATAGATAGGTGTCACTAAGATAAAACTCTGCAGCAACATGGAGAACAAAAATACGGTCAAAAGAGATCGTTTCCAGCCAACCAGGTTTGACCAGAAAGAGGAGAGCGTCGCTTTAGTTGGCTCTTCCTGAACCTTAAAGTTACCAGAAGGAGTAAACTCCATCGCAACGCCGGTAAAGCTAGCGGATAACTCCTCCTTCGTACACGTTCGCTCACCAAGCGCTGGATCGTGTAGGTAATAGCGGTTACCAGAGACCTTCTTGAGCACCACAAAATGATCTAAATTCCAATGTAAAATACACGGTGTTCTTAGCTGGTTAACTGCATCGAGATCGCACTTAAGCGCTCTGTGTGTTAAACCCACCTTGCCAGCAATGTCTGTCATCCCTTTCAAGGTCGAGCCCTTCATCGATACTCGATGCAGCTGGCGTAACTGGAACATGTCTGTATTGTGGCCATAATAACTGGCGATCATCGCCATACAGGCAAGCCCACACTCAGCCGCTTCAGTCTGTTGAATAACAGGTAAGACATGGCCGCCTGAAAAGTTGATTCTATCGATAAGAGATGCCATTTATCTATTCCTCAAGCTATAAATTGGTTCTAAAACCCACTGAACTAAGCTGCGATTTTCCAGTTTTACACTCGCCTCTAACTCCATCCCAACCCCTAAAGTGATCTCTTCACCTTGTGCTCTCACTGACTGTGAATCTAAGCCCACGATCACCTTGTAAACCGCCCCAGCTAACTCAACACTGGTTTCCAACTCCTCTGGAAGCGAAATAACTTTAGACACGCTCAGCACCTTACCGCTGTGCAGGCCAAAATGTTGATATGGGAAAGCGCTATAACGCATAGACACCTCTTGGGCTGGCTTAATGAAGCCAATAGATGTCGCCGGTACATAGAGCTCCGCTTGAAGTTGTGAACCTTGGGGAATTAGGCTAACCATCACGTTACCTGGGCGAACAAACTCCCCAACATGGGTCAGCTGATTACCTATCACACCATTTAATGGTGCATAGATTCGGTAATCGATATTAGAAGATACTTCGGTGATCCTCTGCTTATTCTCAATCAGAGTTCGCTTCAGGCGATTGTGCTTCTCTTTGAAGTTGCCAGGTTTGAGCTCAAGTTCATTCTTAAGCTCAACCAACAGAGATTGAGTCGAATTTAACTTCATCAACAGATCATTACGCTTAGACTGCAGTGATAGATGATCCTCAATCACTTGATCCAGTTGTGCTTGATTTGTGTGTCCAGCCCTTAGTAACTTCTCATTACGGGCCAGACCTGCAGAGGAGAGATCCACTCTTCTATCGTATATGTCCAACTGCTCATTAATCTGTTCAATCTCTATGGCCTTCGACGACACCTTACTTTTAATCAAAGCAAGCTCTAAGCCCGAAGCCTTCTCAGCTATCGCAATATCTCGCTCCAGAGAGGACTGCAACTCCATTTGTTGGGCTAGAATACTTTGATCTAAATTTTGATCGAAAGAACTGTGCCTATCTGTCGAGATAACATAAAGAAGATCGCCTTTTTTTACTGAATCTCCCTGCTTAACCAATTGCTCTATAATCTGGCCTTCTCGTCTCGCACTGACCTTTACTAACCCCTTGTCGACAGTGATCACACCAAATACATCCGCATATTTGGTATAGGTGCCAACAAAGAGAAAAACCAATAAGCCGGAGACAACCAGAAACATTAAGATGGCAATCCACTGGTACTCCTTAGGTTGCCTTAGAAAAACGGTCCCTAGAGAATTGGTATCACCTTTCTCTAAAACCTCTTTTCTAAATAACTGTTTAGATGGACTTAGCTCTTCCATGATTGGCTCCTATAACATTATGTTTAAATTAAGCCGCATCAGAAAGTTCAGCTTGACGTCGAGCTAACTCTTGTTGCATTGACTCACTGCGCTTAAGTTCCGTTTCTAATGCCATCTCACATAAGCTTTTAGATGTATAACGCTCTGGATATTGTTTATACCAGCGCATAAATACCTGCTCACCTAACTGATCATAAATAAACTCATACTGCCAACGCTTCTTATCCATTAACGCCGCTTTACGCTCAGATAGAGAATAACCATCAAGCTCATTCTCAACTGAGGTGACACCCTCGGCAGTCATAGGTGAGTGATGAATATAACCACCAAAAAAATCCTTACAAAACTGGCCGTAATCTCGGGTAAACAACATAAAGTTATGCCACATTTGATCAAGCACCACTAATGCACGGTCGATAACTATTGGCTGTTCATTGCCTTGTACACGAGCTTCTGATGCCATCCAAAGCCAACGTTTGACATCCTCAAAAATCTCTACCGCTACGTCCTCTTCAACGCCATAAAGCTTAATAAAACGATCGGTAACATCTTTATTTTGGTAAGCGAGTACATCTTCTATCTTTGACTTTTTCATATTGCCTCCATACAAATTAAATGATATTAAATTACTCCGAAAGACAACTAATACCGTCATCGAAACACGGACTAGGCAGACAGACTTCTGAACATGAGGTAGCACGCCCGCCAGAAATGTTATTCAATAATTGCTCTTCAATAAGTTCAAATTTCTCATCTTGCTTTTGTTTATTATCTGTATTTAATTTTTTCATGACAAACTCCTTAATAATATTTTTGCAGATCAAATAGCAATCGCAGACTTAGTAAATTGGCTCAGTTCTGGGATAAATGTTGTACTTTCACCTAATTGTTTTTGGTGATTCAACGCTAGATTTAATAGAGCACTAGGGGTATATTTTTTAGGATACTCCTTGTACCAAAGTAGAAACTCCTCTTTACCTAACTGGTCATACACAAACTCATACTGCCAACGCTTCTTCTCCAACAATTCCTGAACAATCACTTGGGGTTCCTTCCCTTCAATTGAATCTTTGAACTCCTTTTCCATCGCTTTAGTTGTTGGCATATGGTTAATATAATGGCCAAAGAAGTGCTTACAGAATTTAATGTAGTCATCAGAGCAAAGAATAAAGTTGTGCCACATCTCATCGATGACGATAAGTGGAGTATCAATAGATAATTGCATATCTATTTTCAGTTGACGTCTTTGATAACAAAGCCACAACCATTTTTTCGTACTATTAAAAATGACCTTTGTGCCCGCTTCATCTATGCCGTAAAGAGTCATAAAGCGCTTTTCAACAACAGGGTTACTGTATGCTAGCACCTCACTTAATGTTGTTTTCTCCATGGTATCTCTCCTTAGTAAGACTGGATGCCCAGAACAGACCAGTTCCGGGCATTAGCCTTGTGCTTTATTTAGTCATCGAAACAAATTGATAGACAAAACTCAAAGCAAAGCTCAACGCAAAATGATTGCTCGCGTCCACCAGATACGTTTTCTAACAATGCTTCTTCAATTAGTTCAATTTTATTATTTGTGTTCATGGGTAAATCCTTTTTAATTTATGTATTTATTGATTTGATTATTAATATATTATTTTTATATAACGTTTTATTTAGTCGTCAAAACAAATTGACAAACAAAACTCTAGGCAAAGTTCGATACAAAATGACTGCTCACGTCCACCAGATACGTTGTCTAACAATGCTTCTTCAATTAGTTCAATTTTATTATTTGTGTTCATGATTAAATCCTCTTTAAATTCATTGATTGTTTAATGTTTTTTCTTGCGCGACATTTAGTCATCAAAACAAATTGATAAACAAAACTCTAGACAGAGTTCAATACAAAATGACTGCTCACGGCCACCTGATACGTTCTCTAATAATGTTTCTTCAATCAGTTCAATCTTATTTGTTGTGTTCATAATGAAATCCTTTATATTTATCTGATGTTATAATCATTAAGTCAGTTGAAACTTATTTAGTTCTCATAACAAATTTCAAGACAAAATTCCCAACAAAGCTCAACGCAAAATGATTGCTCACGTCCACCAGATACATTGTCCAACAATGCTTCTTCAATTAACTCAATCTTGTTATTTGTATTCATGGTTAAATCCTCATTTCAATTTATATAGATAGTTATTTAGTTATGCCGTAAAGCTATTTATCCCTAAAGCCTGCATGACTCATTCGCTCTCATGTCATGTTTTTACTTGGGAGGTTAAGTACCTATATAGGCCGTTAACCCCTTTCTATATACACGTCAGTCAAACTTGTTTATGAACCAACCCTTCAGGGATTAAACAACTTCGGGGCTGACTTCATTAAGCGACATTTAAACCATGGTGGGTAGGAGCGTTACGGGACACTAACAGGAATGAACTGGGGTGTAACAACGGGGTTCTTTAAAGATTAAACATCTGATTATTTGAATTATTTAATTTAATCATTCCCTAAACGCCCCAATAAAAAATGTCGGATTTTCACTCACTATTACGTGTAAAACAGTCGGTTTTATTGAAAATTTGAGAGGAAAACGAAAAGTGTTTACCATCAAGTTCAGGTAAAATAGGAAACATTTGGCTCGAATTATATGAGAAATGAGAACATATGACTGAAATTAACTGGCCGGCGATCCTAATTCACTCCCATCAAGATGAGTTAATCTATCTGGAGTCTAATACTGACTGGCAAATTGAGTCACAACAAACCATCGATACTAGCAGCCAGCTCATAGACTCATCTGGCAGATGTTATCTACTCTGTGACTCAACTAAAGAGAGGCTTGGCTGGAAAATGTCTACCGAAGGTATCAAACTAGAGGAGTTAATTGAAAAGATTGGCGCTCATGCCAGCTTACTTGGATATTGTTGCAGCGCAAAACTCGGGGCTAAAGATTTCCCACAAGCTTTTGAAATAATGCGTTACCTAGAAAATGAGATCTAAAACCCTTAAGTTTCAAATCATACCAATCAGTATAAAGATTTGATCGCTCAGCGAGAGTTTAGCGGTACTTAGGCAAGGCAACGAGTGAAAGCATAGTTATTCTACGATTAAGCTCGTTAACACAGCATCAGAACCGCTAAAACTCGCCTGTAAGGAGTGTTT
>OJDH01000098.1_pt1:0-67500 | contig 73146 bp, 62 predicted proteins | sample 1592761 | NCBI WGS metagenome assembly OJDH01 (sample SAMN05416855, study PRJEB24817) | seawater metagenome | isolation source: Sea water | place: Canada:Atlantic | collected 2013-11 | reverse complement strand
TATGAAGCAAAGGTTCAGTGTCTCTCTGAAATATTTGAACGGGCAATCAAGCGGCAAATTATTGAGGAAGAGATTGTTCTACCTGATGTGCCAAAAGAAATTCTCGCTAAATACCCTCATATCTTGGTTGGTATAGAGGAACTGGAAGATAAAGGCTTCCCCGTTTTGGTTAAGGATGCGTCTTTGGGAGGTCAGTTTCCCGTTATGTGTGTGACCTTAATGAACCCGAAAACAGGTGGCGTTTTTGCCTCCTTCGGTGCGCACCCAAGTTTTGAAGTGGCTCTGGAACGTTCCCTCACTGAACTATTACAGGGGCGTAGTTTTGAAGGTTTAAATGATGTGCCACCTCCGACATTCGATCGCAATGCGTTGACCGAGCCGAATAATTTTGTTGAGCATTTTATTGATTCAACCGGTGTCATATCATGGAATTTCTTTAGCGCGAAACATGATTATGAGTTTTGCGAATGGGACTTTAGTGGCACGACAGAAGAAGAAAACGCACGTCTGATGAATATCCTCGAAGATTTAGGAAAAGAGGTTTATGTCGCGACATACGAGGACTTTAGTGCGACCGCATGCCGGATATTGGTACCAGATTATTCAGAAATTTATCCGATAGAAGATTTGATTTGGGATAATACCAACCAGGCGCTGACGTTCAGAGAAGATATTTTAAACATCCATTCATTAACGGATGAAAAACTTGAAGATTTGCTTGATCGCTTAGAAGGGCCAGAATTGGACCCTTATACTGTAATATCTAGTTTGATCGGAATAGTGTTTGATGAAAATACGGTTTGGGGCAAGTTGGATATTCGTGAACTAAAGATATTGATTCATTTAGCTTTGGAACAATATGAAGACGCGAAAGAAGCCGTCGGCGACTTCTTAAACTTCAATGATAACACTGTGGAGCGTGTTTTATTTTATCAGGCAATGGGCGCGGTGCTTGATATTACAATTGATGATGAGTTGGATGTCGATGATTATCTACCAAACCTCACCAGAATGTTCGGCACTGAAGTCATGGAAAATGTTGTAGGGGCCGTGACAGGGGATGTTAAATTCCCCGGCTTAACAAAGACAAGCATGGAGCTCGAAGGGTTAGATAAACATCTGAAATTGATTGAAAGCTATAAAAAACTACATAAAGCGCGGGAATTACAGCAATAGGGGAGTGATGAGGTTACTTCCATCATCAACAACTCCTAATACCGACCGTTTACCAAAACCTGAATTTCGAAAACACTCGGTATTTTTTTTGAGTTCGCTAAGTGCAGTATAACTTATTGTTATTAAACAGTGAATCTAATTATGCGATAATCCCAATGACGGATGCGGGGTTATCGCTTCGGATGATTTCAATTCAATTCCACATACTCTAGGCATTATTATCTGTGATTTAAAGGCAGGAAAAACAGTGCACTGGTTACAATTTAAAACAATGTAACAAAAATATTTGGCCTTATTGTCATACAAGAAGGCTCAATACCAAAAATGGTAAGTTGGTATTCAGAGGATCGCTATAAAATTTACTCCATTGGCCCACGAAAAACTCTATAATAACTTTTTGATTAATTCAGGATACGAAGTGGTTTTGAAATTTTTTTATTACTGTCAAAGTAACATAGTATTTTGAGTGCCTATCAATGATAGGTCCAGATGTTGCCAGATTAATAAGTATTACTAGCTAAATTAAAAATAACAATCTTCGGTAATTGCGTGCTTCCCGCAACCAAATAAAAACCCCCATCGACGAATGCTGTGGGGGACTTTTTGCGTTTTGAGGTATTATAATACACTCGAAAAGAAGAAAAGAGAGTGAAGTGAATCAGACGGAAATGATCAAGAGTCGTGCGGATGTGCGGTCCATTCGGCGTGGGGTTTATGTGGTTAGTTCTGCGCTTGTGACGATCATGGTGATTGTCATGGGACTGCTGGTATATTTCGGTGTGCGTAGCCAGAACGATGCCACAGCTCACGCTTCCGAGAAAATTGTGACGAATGCGGTGGAGCATATCTACGAACAGATGGTCAAGCCGGCAAAGGATTATGGTTGGTGGGATGAAACCTATGAACATTTAACTCTGGCATTTGATTCTGATTGGGCCAGTGAGAATATAAATGAGTATCTGGTCGAGGATTTTGGATACGGTGGTGCAATGGTCATCATTGATCAAAATGAAGCAATTCATTTTTATTTGGAAAACGTTGAAAGTGGTCCTGAAAATTTTGTCAATAATCCGGATCTCGCTTTTCTAATCTGGCAAGCTCGGGAACAAACCTGGGAAGAACCTGAGACGGTTTCCGGGTTTATTAATGTGGATGGTCAGATTTATGCCACTGTGGTTATGGCAATTACCGCAGAAAGCATTCCAGAGAATGTAGAAAGTTTGACCCGCTCTGTTTTGATCCTTTTCAATGACGTTGATTGGGTTGCCGAGCAAATTGGCCAAATATTTCTCGATCGATCCGTCACGGCCATGACCCAGGATGTGGAGTTATGGCCGTGGGAGAGGATGCCCATTGCCTCGGCAACGGGAACAGACCTGGGGGCCTTGGCATGGAAGTCAGATCGGCCCGGAGATATTTTCTTGAATAAAGTGATGTTGCCTGTCTAGGTGGCGTTGCTAACTCTAATTCTATTGGCGTGGATCGTGTTGCGAAAGACGCTTGCAGTGACAGCTGCTTTGGAAAAATCCGAAGAAGCCCAGCGCCAAGCTCGGGATCAAGCGGAGGCGGCAACACAGGCAAAGTCATCCTTCCTGGCCACTATGAGCCATGAAATCCGTACGCCGATGAACGGTGTACTCGGCTTATTGGAACTGTTGGGTCATACCCAAATGGATCAAGAACAGAGAAAATATCAAACTGTGATTAGCAGTTCAGCGCGCTCTTTGTTGACAATCATTGATGACATATTGGATTTTTCTAAGATTGAGGCCGGCAAACTAACCCTAGAAACCGTGGATATGTCGATTGTCGAGGTGGTTGAAGGGGTCGGAAATCTTCTTGCATCCAGAGCACAGGATAAGGGGATTGAATTAATTGCTTTTGTGGACCCCGATATACCCGAATTTTATCTCGCTGATCCCGTTCGGCTGCGCCAAATTCTATTTAACATGGCTGGCAATGCGATCAAATTTACCGAGGGTGGCTCGGTATCGGTGATCGTTACAAGCGAAGACAGTGGTCAATCGCCGGTGCCGATCCAAATGAAAATAACGGATACTGGGATTGGGATGACCGCTGAACAACAGGCACGGTTGTTCAAAGTTTATTCCCAGGCGGATACCTCTACCACCCGCAAGTTCGGTGGTACGGGGCTGGGGCTATCGATCTGCCAACGGCTGGTGGATATGATGGGAGGAACCATCGGTGTAGAAAGTCAGGAGGGCGAAGGCACAACATTTTGTGTTGAATTGTCCCTCGCTCGTTCTGATCTGGAACCCGTGGAAAAATATAACTATCTGTCAGGTTTGAAAATCCTGATAGTGGATGAAAATCTGGTTCTCTGTGACTTCCTAGGACGAAGCCTGACCGCCAGAGACTGCAGTGTTGAGGTATCTCACTCGCGAGAGCAGACGATGGCGACACTACAGGACACTCAGAATGTGGCCCTGCCTTTTGATGTGATCCTAATTGATAGCAAGGTTGGACCGGATAGTGGGTTGAATGTCGGCGAAACAATTATGGAAAGTATTGAGCTGGCCAAACCACCGATGATCTTGTTGAGCGATTATCAAGAAGTAGAGGCCCGCCGAAAATTACACGATTTTGGCTTTACATCTTATCTAACCAAACCGGTGATCAGCAGCGCTCTCTATCGGGCGATTGGGGTCGCTGCGGGGCGCCTTGCTCAGGATAATGGTTTGATGGTGGCGAGTACAGAAATTGGCGACCGTAAACCGCCCCCCTCTGTGGAAGACGCCCTAGCCTCTGGTCAGTTGGTTCTCGTGGCCGAAGATAATCCAACCAATCAGATGGTTATTGCAAAACAACTGGACCGTCTGGGCTATGCCTGTGAGATCGTCTCTAATGGGGCCGAGGCTTGGCAGTCGATTGCGCAACAAGACTATGGTTTGCTGTTCACCGACTGCGACATGCCAGAAATGGATGGTTTTGAATTAACTGATCGGGTCCGAAAGAGAGAATTGGAGGCAAAAAGTGCTCCCGAAACACCGGAAATTATGAAAACTCAAAGTCCGCGGCTGCCAATCATTGCACTTACAGCGAATGTGTTGGCTGGCGAGGCAGAGCGATGTTTAGCAGCGGGTATGGATGCGTTCTTGAGCAAACCGGTGGAACTGGCTCAGCTGGATGAAATATTGGAGACCTGGTTGCCGGGGGCGAGGGCATCAGCTGACGGGACCGATGTTCCGATCCAGATAGAGGGTGGCCTATCGGAAGAAAATGCTGTTTCATTATTGGTTTTAGATCAGGATGTTATCAGGGAAATTTATGGCGATATTGATGAAATGGCCCTAGAGATGCTTTCTTATTTCCTGGAATCGACCGAACCGGACCTCGTCGTTTTGCAAAGACATCAGTCCCAAAAAGATTTTACCTTGTTGCGACGCACTGCTCATTCCATTGCAGGTGCCGCGCGCAGCGCTGGTGCTATGGAACTGGCAGGAATCTGTTCTGGTATTGAAAAAGCGGTTAACGAGGATGACAGTGATCTTGCTTTAACAAAGGCTGAACAAGTTGAGGACGCCTTTCGAAAAGTGGAACAATCTATAAAACGGTTAATCGAGAATTCATGATACCAGGTTTATAGTGGATTGTATTAAACAGGGCTGCATTAATAACGACAATATTATATTGGGGTGTGAACTTTGAATGCATCAAAATATATCAATCAATCGGTTCTTGTGATTGATGACCATGCCTTTATACAGAAAATGCTGGTGAGTTTGTTATTCAAGCTAGGATTTGAAACTGTCCATGTCGCCGAAAATGGCCAAGAAGGTCTTGATCAGTGTCGGCTTAATAATCCATCCCTGATCCTTTGTGATATCGAAATGGAACCGGTCGATGGACTGGAGTTTCGCAAGAAACTTCGAAAGGCCAAGGAAATAAAATGTTGGAATGCGCCCGTTATCTTTCTAACAAGTCACGGAGAGGCAGCTATTGTTGGCAAGGCAATCAAATATGGCGCTTGTGGATATCTGCTTAAACCAGTTTCGATGGTACAGCTGAAAAAACATGTGAAGCAGGCTCTGGGATTCTAGTTTGCCGTGGTTTCTTTGTGATAAATAAATCCGCTCAGTTGATCCCTTATTCATGTAATTACAGGCAGTGTTATTCATCAGGGTAAGCCGCCTATGGTGGGAAATCTTTGCGCGATCCAGTCGACAAAATTTCGTACACTACTTTTTTTGTACTTAACGTGCGAGCAAACGGCGCAATAGGCATGGCCTAAAGGGATCGTTTGGTCAAAGGGGGTAATTAACTGCCCCGAAGACGTTTCCTCTACCGTCAATAATTGCTGCCCGAGAATGAAGCCGGCGTTTGCCAGGGCAAGATCAACTGCCAAAGCAGACATATCAACCCGATGTCCTCGTCCATGGATTGGAATATGTTCTGACCCCACACTTGCAAACCAGTCCGCCCAGGTGGGGTGAGAGGTAAAGCTTGGCGGCCAGTTGACATGGATAAGATGTTCATCTGCGAGTGTAAGCGGGTTCGTCACGTCAATCGAGTGTCGTTCGAGAAACTGAGGGGTACACATGGGTTGTACTTTGTCCTCGTATAGAACCTGTGTTCGCAGTTCGCTATAGAGATTTTTGCCGTAACTGATGCGAACATCGATGTTATTACGTTCAAAATCTACGGGATCATTTTCAACTCGGATGTCCAGATAGGTTGCGGGATCAAGTGCAAAATATTCTCTCAAAACGCGGTTTAGCCATCGGTTTGCGAGTGATGGCAAGACGCTGATGACTAGTCGGCTACGGACTTCTTTTTCATAGATCCGAGCGGTCATTTTTTCCAACCGTTCTAATGCCTCGGTACTGTCGGCATAAACTTTGACGCCATTGTCAGTCAACGTAAGTGAGTTGTTCTGACGACTAAAAAGCAGTTTTCCGAAGTATTTCTCCAAGTTTTTGACCTGCTGACTAATCGCGGCTGGGGTTACGCCAAGTTCTTGCGCAGCAGCAACGTAGCCGCCGTAACGGGCGGCGGCCTCAAAAGCACGAATAGCATTGAGCGGGGGCAAATTTCGGCTGATGGCGTTAAGCTCCTTATATAAAGCATGACTAAGAATATCTTAGTCAAGATAAGAAAAATTGCCGTTGATGGAAAGATAAATTGTACGTAATGAACACTTCAAACAATTTACAGTTACGAGGAAATGGCGATGAACCGACTATTGGACTTAGCAAGATATCCGATTGATGACCTAAGCTCTGCTGCAGGGGAAAAACTTGTCGCAGATTGTCAGGATAAGTTGGCCAGTGAAGGTATTTTCAGCCTCGAGGGGTTCATCCTGCCAGATGCACTGAGCAGATGTGTTGATGAAATGAAGCCGTTGATAGAAGAGGTGTCATTCGCCCACATGCGTAAGCACAACATATATTTTAAAAAAAATCCGGATGATATTGCTGCAGATCATCCTGCGTTACAAAATTTCGAAACGATTAACCATACGGTTTGTGCTGATCAAATGCCGAACAGCCTGGTGTGTCAATTGTATGAGTGGCAGCCCTTTATCGATTTTCTCGCGGCGGTGATGGGCAAAGATGTTCTTTATCGTATGGAAGACCCTTTGGCTCGGGCCAACGTAATGGCTTATCGCCATGGAGAATCCTTGAACTGGCATTTTGATCGCTCGGAGTTCACCACCACAGTGATCTTACAGTCCCCCAAAGCAGGGGGAGCTTTCCAATATCGTAACAACCTACGCACCGATGATAATCCCAATTACGACGGTGTCGCCAACCTGTTGAACGGGAAGGATACGGATGTGCAAACCTTGATGATTGAAGCGGGCACGTTGAATGTTTTTAAGGGTGTTTACACAGCCCACCGTGTTACCCCGGTCGAAGGTCCAACTGAACGTATTGTGAGTGTGTATTCGTATTACGAAGAACCTGACGTTATGTTTAGCGACAAAGAGCGCCTTGGTTTTTATGGTAGAACAGCATGAATTATTTCCCAATGGGCGACCAAAAGCGCGCGTTTCTTAACGCTGAAGGTTCCGACAAACCCTTAAAAAGCCCTGTACCACACGAAACTTTGCTAGCAGCACGAAAGTACAGGCTCTCGCGCATTCGAGAATTATTGGTGGAAAATGAATGTGGAGCGATCCTGCTCTACGATCCGGTGAATATTCGTTATGCCTTTGATTGTTCTAACATGCAGGTTTGGACCGCGCATAACCCCATTCGCTACGCTCTGATTTTTACCGATGGTCCCGGCATTATGTTCGAGTTTAAGTCTTGCGAACATCTGAATGAAGGGCTTGAGGGGATCGACGAAGTTCGCATTGCCAAGGGTTGGATGTTTATGGGGGCTGGTGATCGGGTTTCCGAGTTTGTCGGGAATTGGGCCGACGAAATTACAGATTTGATACAACAGTATGGTGGTGGAAACAAACGCCTTGCGATTGACCGCATGGAACCTGAAGGCGTTTTCGCCCTTCAAGAGCGGGGGTCTGTTATTGTCGAAGGTGGCCAGATAACCGAGCGCGCAAGGTCGATTAAATCATCTGAAGAAATCGAGTTAATGCGCTGGACAATCCGGGTTTGTGAAGCAGGTATGGCGCGTATTTTTGAACACTCACATCCTGGCGTTACCGAACAGGAATTGTGGGCACATCTGCATTTTGAAAACGCGAGGTCTGGTGGTGACTGGCTGGAAACCAAGCTGCTGACATGTGGGCCGAATACCAACCCTTGGTACAAAGAATGCTCTGACCGTCCTTGCCAAGCAGGAGAAATGATCTCGTTTGATACTGATATGATTGGTCCTTATGGCTATTGCGCTGATTTATCCCGGGCTTGGACGTGCGGCCATACGCCTATGAACGATAAACAAAAAGAGCTCTACTCTGCTGCTTTAGATCAGGTAAATCACAATTTAGATTTGATAAAAAATGGCCTGAGTTTTAATGAGTTCAATGAAAAGTCCTGGCAAATCCCAGAGCGCTTTCAGCCATACCGCTATTCCCTTGCCGCTCACGGTGTGGGCATGGCCGATGAATGGCCTGTGATCTTATTACACCCAGATTTTGAGTATAATCACGGCGGTCGATTTGAGACCAACATGGTTGTCTGTGTCGAAAGTTTGATCGCCGAAAAAGGCTCGGAAAGTATCAAGCTGGAAACTCAGGTGTTGGTCACAGAAAACGGTGTCGAACGGCTTGATACATTCCCTTGGGAACTTTGACCCATGGAATAATAGTGAAAGCCTGAATTTGATAATACCTGTCGGTCGGTTCTTCCCTTGCTTACGAGTTCCCTGGCACTAGGTATTTTTAGGTCGCCTGCACACGTGAATTGAGTGCGGGCGACCCTTTTCGTTTGATTAATATGTTAAAAGAAGTGCTTAGAATATGAACTCAGCTAACACCCCTCTTATCCTTGATGGGGAAACCCTTGATCCCGGCTCCCTTGTCCATGCCGTAGTATTCAAACGACCAGTGGTTTTATCGGATGAGGCTTGGCAACGTATTTCAGTCTCACGTGCTATCGTGGATGGAATTGTAGATAGTGGGCAGGCAGCCTATGGTGTGACCACAGGGGTTGGTTCGCAAAAGGATTTTGTGGTTTCGAGTGAAGCGGTTTCAAACTACAACGAACGCCTGATCAAGGCACATGCCACGCGGGTCCCTGGCCCGACCCTGAAGCCTGAAACCGTTCGGGCTGCTCTTATTTATATGGTGAACGCTTACGGGCGTGGCTTCTCTGGTGTATCGGAAGACTTGGTTCGATTACTCCTTAAGAGGATCAACACAGGTGAAATGCCTGAAATTGACGCCAGTGGCTCGGTCGGCGCTTCGGATCTCGTGCCTTTGGCACAGATTGCCCACTGGCTGTTATCATCTGACGAGGCCAAAGCTTGTGGTCTGCCACGGGCCAAAGAAGCGCTCTCTCTGATTAATTCCAACGCCATTTCCCTTGCTTGTGGCGCTGAGCAGTTGGTCGAGGCCGAGAGACTGCTTACGACATTTGATTTATCCGCCGCAATTGCCCTTGAAGGATTTCGTGGCAACCTCACCGCCTTATCAGAACAGGCCAATGCGGCACATCGCCGTAAAGGCCAAGCCAAATCGGCCGGGGCGATGCGGCGCATTCTTACTAATTCTGTTTTATGGCAAGCCGGAGAACCCCGGTTCTTACAAGATCCCCTTAGTTTTCGCTGTGCCAGTCAGGTTCATGGCGCGACGTGGGAGGTCCTAACCCATGCAATGAACGTTTGGACTGTTGAGCTAAATACGGTCCACGACAATCCGATCATCGACGTGGATAGCCATTGTGCGATCAGCCACGGCAACATGGATTCAACCGGCATGACCCTGGCGATTGATAGCCTACGTCAAGCGCTGGCAAAAGTTTGTGATTTGGCTGGCGAAAGGTTGCACAAACAACAATGGACGGCCTTTTCAGGCCTTCCAACAGGCCTATCGGAAGAAGGCTCTGCAATTGGCGGCGTACAGTTTTTAAATCTCGGGCATATTGCCGCTTCGCTGATTGCTTCAGCCAAGATTTGGGCGCCGCCACACCTTTTAATATCTGTGGGGCAATTGGCAGATGGCGTGGAAGATACCGCCGGGTACGCGCTACACGCCGTACATGATCTCGGTCGTGTGGTAGATGCGGCTTGGAAAATTGTCGCGGTCGAGCTGATTATATCGGTTTGGGCCATCTTGCGAAGGCGGGTGGGTAAAGGATCTCTCGGAGAAGGGGTGAGGGGCGTGGTTGAGCGCTTACACCCAATGTTGCCTATTCATACCGAGGGGGAGGATGTTTTCAGGCTAGCTCCTATTATGGATCTGGTACGGAGTGGTGAGCTCTTAAGTTTATCTGGCCAAAAATAACCTGGAAATAAACCCGAAATAAGTCGTGAATAATACCGCGTCACTGATTGCCGATGGTGTTGGATTATCATGACGCGGTATTTAACGTTTCAAACGCGTGTGGATCTATTTGTCTAAGAATACAATTCTATTTCAGCATCCACTCATGAGCTGGATCGTTATGGAATTTCCATATGCGTTTGGGGCCTGCCATCACGTTTAAATAATAAAGATCGTATCCATGCGGGGCACCGCAGGGGTGGTAGCCTTCTGGGACGAGGACGACATTGCCATCTTCGACTGTGATGGTTTCGTCCAGAGACCTGTCATCGGTATAAACCCGCTGAAAGGCAAAACCCTGAGAAGGGTTGAGGCGGTGGTAATAGGTCTCTTCCAGTAGAGATTCATCCGGTAGAGCGTCGCGGTCGTGTTTGTGCGGTGGATAAGAAGACCAGTGGCCGCCGGGGGTTATGACCTCGACAACAAGCAGGCTGTGGGCGGGTTCTGTCTCCGGCAATATGTTGGCGACGTGCCGGACATTGGTGCCTTCACCACGGGTTTCTTTGCCTGCTTGATCGGGACCTATAACGCGGGCCTCTAATTTGGTTTCATCCTTTGCATTATTGGATGGGATGTCACCGGGTGCTGAGCAGATGGCGAGTTCTACTTCGGTTGTCGCCTCTACTGACCAAAGGCTTCCCGCAGGAATGTATACTGACCAGGGTTTGCCTTCGAACGGAGACATGCGTTCGCCAAGGATGCCGAAGTCTTGGTCATCAACCTTAACGCGGCCTTTGCCGGAAACAAAAACCAGACAAACTTCTCTGTCATTGGTCTGCTCTGAGAGTTTTTGGCTTTGGGTAAGTTTATGAACGTTAAAGCCAACATAGGTCCAACCCGCGCTCTCCGGGGTGACTTCAATGACGCGGCCAGTGATGGTTGGTTCTGTCGGTTTGACGAGAAGTTTACTCATGATTTCATCCTGTTCTTGATCAGGCGGCTTGGTCAATCAAACCAGCTTGGGTCAGGTAATTTGTGAGGTTCTTGTGGCCAAGTTTGGCAAAACTCAGTGCAGATATCTGATCCGAATATTGCTCGGCTTCAACGATGACCCAACCGTTGTAGCCTTTAAGCTCTTTCAAGGTGGCGACAAAATCGATCATGCCGTCGCCGGGGACAGTATAGACACCCTTGATGATGGCATTGAGAAAGCTCAAATCTTCGGTGGCAGATCGTTCCATGATATCTTTGCGCACGTCTTTGGTATGTACGTGGCTGATCCGGTTGAGATATTGTCGTGCCAAGGCGGCTGGGTCAGCCCCGGCCCAGGTGGCGTGACCGGTATCAAGCAAGAGATGAACAGAAGGTCCGGTTGCAGCCATAAAGGCGTGAATGTCTTCTTCGGACTGGACGATGGTTCCCATATGATGATGGTAAACCAAACGGACGCCTTCGGCTAAAACGGCATCGCCGACTTCGGTAATCTTGCGTCCAAACTCTGCCCAATCGCCATCAGCCATAACCGGGCGTTGGGACAATGGGATATTTATATCGCCGTGGATCGCATTGGATGTCTCGGCAAAAACCAGAACGTTAGAACCACAGGCCTTCAGTAAATTCAGGTGAGGGCGAAGATTTTCCAACTCATCTTGTACGGAGCGGACAAGGAGTTCAGACGAATACCAACCAGAGACAAGATCCTGTCCATGATTGGATAAGACTGATTTTAGCGCATTGGCTTCACGGGGGAACTTATTGCCAAGCTCCATGCCGACAAACCCGGCTTCTCGGGCTTCGCTCAGGCACTGTTCAAGTGTAATGTGTCCGCCGAGTTCAGTCATGTCGTCGTTTGACCAGCCAATAGGATTGGCACCGATACGAATGGCCATGGGGTTAGTCTCCGATACGTTGTTGCTTTAGGGCGTCGAGATATTTTTCCCGAGCCGTGTTTACGTCGTTTTGCTGGGATACTTCTGGAACTGCGACATCCCACCAGTGCCCGCCTGCTTCGGTTGAGGCTAGGGGATCTGTATCGATTACGATGACGGTGGTTCGATCATTGCCTTTGGCTGAGATCATTGCGGCTTCAAGTTCAGTGATGTTGGAAACCTTGGTCGCAATAGCCCCCAAACTTTCTGCATGAGCGCGGAAATCGATGTCAGGCAATGACTGGTGATGGGTGTGTTGCAGAAGGTTATTAAAGGATGGGCTTCCTGTGCCGCGCTGGAGCCGATTGATACAGCCGTATCCTCTATTGTCGAGCAGTACAATTGTCATGCGATGCCCCAGAAGAACAGAGGTTGCGATCTCTGAGTTCATCATCAGGTAAGATCCATCACCGACCATAACAACGACTTCGCGGCTCGGATCTGCCATCTTTACGCCCAGACCGCCTGCGATTTCATAACCCATGCAGGAAAAGCCGTACTCGACGTGATAGCCGCCGGGTTTATCTGCCTGCCAGAGCTTGTGCAGTTCACCGGGGAGACCGCCAGCAGCACAGACGACAACTGTATCTTCATCAGTGCTGCGTTGAACGCCACCGATGACCTGGGCGTCTGTTGGATGAGGCAGGTTGTTTGAGGCTGTTACTGCATTGGCTGCTTGGAGCCATTTTTGGTATTCAGTGGCACCCGTTTCGGACCAGTTGTGGTCTGCTTGCCAGCTACCAAGGGTTTGGCTGAGTTGTTTAAGCGTCACATCGGCGTCCCCAACCAAAGGGAGAGAGCGGTGCTTGGTGGCATCGAAGGGCTGGATGTTTACCCCCAGAAATTTACGGTCCGGGTTCTTAAATAATGCCCACGATCCCGTGGTAAAATCCTGTAGTCTTGTTCCGACAGCAATAAGCAGGTCAGCCTCTTCTGCCAGCGCATTGGCAGCAGATGTTCCTGTTACACCCAGCGCACCCATATTGAGCGGGTGATCGTGAGGCAGTGCTGATTTTCCGGCCTGGGTTTCCGTCACGGGGATGTTGTGTTCTTGCGCAAACTTTAACAGGGTTTCAGTGGCTTGGGAGTAATGCACGCCACCGCCCGCGATGATCACAGGCTTGGTAGCTGTTTTTATGGCGGCAACAGCGCTTTCAAGTTCATGAAGATCTGGCATGGGGCGGCGGATGCGCCAAACTTTTTCTTCAAAGAAACTTTCTGGATAATCATAGGCCTCAGCCTGCGTATCCTGGTAAAGGGCCAAGGTAACCGGGCCGCAATCTGCGGGATCTGTTAATACCGCCATTGCTCTATTTAGCGCAGGGATGATCTGTTCTGGGCGGCTGATGCGATCAAAATATTTGGATACTGGCTTGAAACAGTCGTTGGCGGAAATTGTTCCATCGCCAAAATCTTCGATCTGTTGCAATACCGGATCAGGATTTCGGTTAGCAAACACGTCGCCGGGAAGAAGCAGGAGCGGGAGTCTATTAACATGGGCGAGGGCGGCAGCCGTTACCATATTGGTCGCACCTGGGCCGATAGAAGTCGTGCAGACCATCATCCGGCGGCGTTTGGAGGCTTTGGCAAAAGCAATGGCAGCATGTGCCATACCTTGCTCATTATGGGCGCGATAGGTCGGGAGGTCCTCTTGAACGTGATAGAGTGCTTCACCGAGGCCTGCGACGTTGCCGTGGCCAAAAATGGCCCAGACACCGCCAAAGATGGGCAGGACTTCTCCGTCGATTTCGGTTTTTTGTGCAGCCAGGAACCGGGCGAGGGCCTGAGCCATTGTTAATCTAGTCGTCTTCATTGTGTGTTTTCCAATCTGGCCTAAGAAGCCAATCGGGTGGTATTTTGGACTTCGAGCCAGGCATCGGTCAATCGACGAAAACGGTTTGCCATATCGGTAATGGCTTCCTCGTCGCTGATTTCTCCTTTTAGCCAAGCCTCAGCAGCTGTTGCAAAGATTGTACGCCCAACCGCGAAGCCTTTGACATGTGGAGATGTTATGGCTGAGGCAAAGGCTTCTTTAAGCTCTTCTTCGGGAGCTTCTAATCCGAGCAAGACAATACCCCGGCAATAGGGATCATTGCTTTCGATGACATCCCCGATGTTTTTCCAGGCGATTTTACTGGTTTGTGGCTCCAGTTTCCACCAATCGGGTTTGATGCCGAGATCATAGAAGCGCTGCATCGCTGTTGAAATTGTCTCATCATCAAGAGAGCCATTTTTGCCAGCAATGATTTCAATCAGGAGTTCCCGACCAACGTTTCTTGCAGCTTCGTATAAACGAAGTAGGGACCTTTCCTGTTGAGACTTTAGCTCGTCGGAATCACCTGGATGATAGAAGCACAGGCACTTGATCACATGGTCAACAGGCCACTCGTTCAGGTGCGATCCCAGGTCCTTGATTTTATCAAAATCAAGGGGTCTTGAACCTGGCAGTTCAACGGGACGACCAATCCATAGCGGTTGTTTCGATGCATCATAAAGCGCTTTTACGCCATAAGTACTATCGAGCAACATGCCATAGTTCGGACGCCCATTGGCAACCCGCGCTGCGGCTTTGACTGCGAGGCGCTTTACCTCTGGAATACGGTCATAGGAGACACCCGCACGATCTGCCATTTCCTCAAGCTGAGATCTGTGGTCGATGGCAAAGGCCATCAAGGTATCATCGGCTGGCCTACGGGTGGTTGCCCAGTGGACATGGTTGATATCGGTGTCCTTGCGAAGAGATTTGTGCTCACTGCCTTTTTCAAGGAAATACTGGAGTTCATCCCAGGTGGGAATTTCCGGCGAACAAAGAAGTCTGGAAACCGCAAAAGCTCCACAGGCATTTGCCCATTTGGCGCAGGTTTCAAAAGGTTCATCCCGGAGCCATCCGCGCAAGAAGCCGGACATAAAGGAATCTCCGGCACCAAGAACATTATAAACCTCTATTGGAAAACCGGGTCCCTTTATGCCGTCGTCGATGCTTTGGGGAATATCTTTGGGATAGATGACACAGCCCATAGGGCCGCGCTTTAGAACAATGACAGCGGAACTGAGTGACCTGATTGTATTCAAAGCCTCTAAAGTATTTTCCGATCCACCCGCGATGTGAACTTCTTCCTCGGTACCGACGATCAAATCGCAATCTTGAAGGATAGACTGGAGGTGTGCCGTCACAATTTCTGATTTGATGAAACGTTTTTCTCCAGCTTCGTGACCCGCTAGGCCCCAAAGGTTGGGGCGGTAATCAATATCCAGAATAATTTTTTTCTTTTCAGCCTTTGCGATTGCCATCGCCTTACTACTGGCGGCTGCGACAGTTGGGGTCGAGAAGTGCGTGCCGCTGATTAAGACTGATTTGGATTTCTTAATAAATTCAGGATCAATGTCGTCTTCGCAAAGAGCCATATCGGCGCAGTTTTCGCGGTAAAAAATCAGAGGAAATGTTTCATCGTCACTTACGCCGAGAAGCACAAGTGCTGTGAGACGATCCTTGTCGGTTACCAAGCCTTCGACAGCTACGGACTCCCGCAGCATTTGCTCGCGGATGTAGCGCCCCATTTGCTCGTCGCCGACACGAGAGATAAAGCCGGATTTCAAGCCTAACCGAGAGGTGCCAATGGCGATATTGGCTGGACAGCCCCCGACAGACTTGGCAAAACTCGCCATGTCCTCCAGGCGTCCGCCAATTTGCTGGCCATAGAGGTCAACAGAGCAACGGCCAATGGTAATTACATCTAGTTCATGTGCCAGATCATGTTTTTGTGTCATGTCTAATATCGTCTCTGTTGCTAAACTCTAACTATTATAGTGTCTTAATTTTATCTGTTTCGATGACCGTTTTTGTACCGGGTGATTTTTGATCGTTGGTATTCAGTTGTGTCTTAAGAATCGTAAAACGGTCATTTGTGTATCTTGTTCTTGTGAATATGAAACACATATTCTATATTGAAGTCAATTCAGAATATGTATTCCTTTTGGAGGTTGTGTTGATTGGTTTTGGATTGATAGGTGCGGGCCGCATTGGTCAGCTGCATGCTGATAATATTGTGGCAAATCCCCGTGCAAAACTTGTAACCGTATCCGATGCTTTTGCTGAGACAGCAGAAGCACTTGCGGCAAAAACGGGCGCTGAAGTTTGTTCCGTTGAGGACATGCTGCAACGCGATGATATTCAAGCAATTTTTGTGGCGTCTTCTACAGATACCCACGCTGATTTTATCGAAGCAGGCGCGCGTGCTGGCAAAGCGGTTTTCTGTGAAAAGCCCGTTGATATGGATGCGGAGCGTATTCGTTCCTGTCTGAAAGTGGTCGAAGAATTTGGCCAGCCTTTGATGATTGGCTTCAATCGTAGATTTGATCCAAATTTTGCCGCTTTGCAAAAACGCCTGTCTGAGGGAGAAATTGGCGAGGTTGAGATCGTGACGATCCAGTCCCGAGATCCATCTCCGCCGCCGGTTTCCTATATCGAACGCTCTGGTGGGCTGTTCCGGGATATGATGATCCACGACCTTGATATGGCGCGCTTCCTGCTCGGTGAAGAGCCGGTTTCCATCTATGCCACGGGTTCTGCGTTGGTTGATCCTGCCATTGGTGACGCTGGGGATGTTGATACCGCCATTGCAGTATTGAAAACGGCCAGCGGTAAGGTTTGCCAGATCTCGAATTCGCGTCGGGCAACCTACGGCTACGATCAACGGATCGAAGTTCATGGCTCCAAGGGCATGTTGCGTGCCGGAAATATCCATGAAACCACGGTTGAAGTAGCGACCTCGGCGGGTTTTAGGGCAGATCCGGTTCAACATTTCTTCCTTGAACGCTATATGAGTGCCTATCGAGATGAACTTAATGCCTTTATAGATGTTATCGAAAAAGGCGTCGTGCCTGCTCCGAACGGATATGATGGTCTTTTGGCTCAGGCTCTTGCTGATGCTGCGACAGAATCTCTCAAAACGGGTGTTCCTGTTCATCTCTGAGCCTGACCCAGTTTTATAATGTATTTGGGTGAGGAGTATTGGTGCTGCTCCTCATTTTAGGGTCATCCTTTGTGTGATGGAACTCCGATGTGCACCGTGTCCTCCTTTGTACTTGAACGCGCCGCTCTGGCGCGTTCTTTTTTGTGCTTGGCCGAGCTTTAATGATGAATTCTTTATGCAAGATTGGCCATTTGGCGGAGGTCGTGCGCGACCCCACTGGCCGTTGCCAATATTGGATTACCTTTATTAAGACCATCTTGATCCAGGAAGGGAGATGACCAACCGCCTGCTTCGGTAATCAATATGATACCCGCAAGGCAGTCCCAGGAGTTGATGTGTGGTTCAAAATACCCAATGAGGCGACCCGCTGCGACATAAGACATCATCAAGGCACAGGACCCGTTGCGAATGAACATACCGCCGGATGATAGCAATTTGTCCAGAAAGGGCAGCAGTTCGGAAGGCGGGATACGATGAGATGTTCCGATCCCCATAACACCTTCGGTCACAGACTTGATATCGTATGTCTGGATCGCTTTACCGTTAAGCTGGGCACCGTGCCCTGCAAGTGCTGTGAAAAGCTCATCTGTGTTAGGGTCATAAACAAAACCCGCCGCAATTTTATCGCCCTTCATAAGCGCAATCGATATGCACCACGAACGCATGCCTGTGAGAAAACAGGCGGTGCCATCTATGGGGTCAATAACCCACAAATAGTCGTTTGTACCTGCTTCTTGTCCGTGCTCTTCGCCGAGGTAACCATCACCCGGAAAGACTGCGCGGGTCAGGCTGCGGATAATTTCTTCGACATTTTGATCGGCAATACTAACAACATCCTGGGGATCTGTTTTGGTTTCGATGATCAGTTCATCCCGGCGATTAAAATAATCCAAAGCGGTTTCGCCGGCCTTTTTGATCATTACCTTGCCATGGAGAAAACGACGATCAATCTCAATTTTTGTTTCCGGGTTTATTTCTTGAGGATCAAGAATCACGCTGTTAATCCTTTAATAAAATTATGATGCGATCAGGGACATGCCTTTTGTCGCGAAAGTAATGGAGATGTCAGTGCCTGCTGTAATGGCGTCGTCTATACGGTAATCGACCACGAAAAGCTCACCCAGTGAACTATCGACGGAATAGTGGATTTGATTTCCCAGATAAGAAGCATGCGTAACGTTGCCCTTTATGCCGGACATACCAGTATGGCCATGTTCAAGCAGGATTGAATCCGGTCGGATTGCAATTTTGGTTGGTCCATTGCTAAAGCCGCGATGAGGGAGTTTGCATTGGAGAGTGTCTATACGCACATTTGCATTGGTGTCATCTTGTCCCAGAATTTCGCCCTCAACCAAGTTTGCGTCACCAATGAAATCAGCAATAAAGGACGACGCTGGTGTTTCGTAGAGCTCTCGGGGGGTGCCTTCTTGGGCGATGACCGATCTGTTCATCACAATGATCCGGTCCGATACCGCAAGGGCTTCTTCTTGGTCGTGGGTTACATAGACAGCCGTTAGGCCCAGCTTTTGCTGCAAGTCGCGAATTTCTTCGCGGACCTTGCGGCGAAGCTTGGCGTCGAGGTTTGATAGGGGTTCATCGAGCAGTAATACTTCAGGCTCAAGAACCAGTGCTCTTGCAACCGCGACCCTTTGTTGTTGTCCGCCAGAGAGTTCGCTTGGCAAACGGGTTTCGTAGCCTTCAAGGCCAACGAGAGAGAGACCTTCTTTGGCACGCTCTGCGGCTTCCTTTTTTGACAAGCCACTTACAGAAAGGCCGTAAGCGACATTTTCACCAACTGTCATATGGGGGAAGAGGGCGTAGGACTGGAATACCATACTGACATCACGGTCGGTTGCGGGTAAGCTTGTTACGTCTTTGCCACCGATTAATATACGGCCTGATGTTGGGTGCTCTAATCCGGCAATCATGCGTAAGGTTGTGGTTTTGCCACAACCGCTGGGGCCGAGAAGGGTGACAAGGTTGCCAGGTTCGATGGTAAAAGAGACATCGTTAATTGCTGTTACGGCACCATATTTTTTTGTGACGTTTTCGAATACAACGGACCCGGGTTTAAGGTGCAGGCTCATGCTTGTTTCTCCCTTGGAGACGATGACGTAAGGGGCGTTGATTGGTGTGAGGTATTTTCGACACGGTTATGTCGGCGAAGTTTTCTCTCTCCGATGACCTTCTGCACCAAAATAATGGCGAGCAGCATGACCACAATCAAAACCGAAGAGTAGGCAATGGCAATGCCATATTCACCGTTTTCAACCAGCCCAATGATATAGGACGTCGCCATATTATGGTCGGCACTGACCAGGAATATAACCGCGCTCACCGAGGTAATGGCTCTGACAAAACTATAAACCAGAGCGGCCACGATGGCGGGGCGGAGGAGGGGCAGTATAACCCTGCGAAGAGTGGTCAGACTGTTGGCGCCGAGTGTGAGAGAGGCTTCGTCCAGACTTTTGTCCAGCTGGCTCATGGCGGCGATCCCCCCGCGCACACCAACGGGCATGTTTCGGAACATAAAACAAAGTACAAGAATTGCTGCAGTGCCTGTTAGCTCAAAGGGGGGGACGTTAAAGGCGAGGATATAACTGACACCAATGACAGTACCCGGAATGGCAAAGCTCAACATGGTGCCAAACTCAAACAAACTTTTGCCTTTGAACCTCTGTCTTACCAAAAGGTAGCTTGTGAGCAGGCCCAGTCCTGCTGTGAGCGGGGCGGCAATAGCTGAAATGGTGATGGTGGTCCAAAAAGAGTCCCAGGCCGTGCCGTCCCAACTCAAGCCACTTTCTCCCCAGCCAACAGAAAATCCTTCGGCGTAGTGCATCAATGTGAAGCTATTGTCTCGTCCCCAGTTCACGACAAAACCACCGAAAAGTACGGTTGCGTATATGACGATGGTAAAGGCTGCCCAAGGGATGGTTACACCGAGGCAAACCCAGCGCAAAAGTGGGTTCATTCCTGCGTGTGCCCCTGATTCAGCTTTGCCGACAACAGTGGTATAAGATTTTTTACCAAGCCATATTCTTTGGGCGAAGAAGGCACTCAAGGTAAAGGTCAGCAGGACAATGGCAAGGACAGCAGCGCGGGATTGATCGTTTTGAGCGCCGACGATGGCAAAGAAAATCTCTGTCGAGAGCACGTCGTAGTTGCCGCCGAGTACCATGGGGTTCCCGAAGTCAGCCATGCTTTCGATAAAGCCAATAAGAAAGGCATTGGCTAGACCCGGACGCATCAAGGGAAGGGACACATTTTTAAAGGTCTGCCACCGACTCGCCCCGAGTGTTTGGGACGCTTCTTCCATCGACGGACTTACCCCTTCGACAACACCGATCAAAACCAAAAAGGCGATGGGGGTAAAGGAGAGGGTTTGGGCAAGCCAAACACCGGGCAGTCCATAGAGCCAGCGACCGGGTTCAATGTTCAGAATTTCAGATACAAACTGGGTAATTGATCCGGCGCGGCCCAAAAGCAGGATCAAGGCGAGGCCAATTACAAATGGCGGTGTGATAATCGGTAGAATCGTTAGGACCCGAAGGGATTTTTTCCAACGAAAGTCTGTTCTGGTTGCAACAAGCGCAAAGGCAAGGCCGAGTAGCGTGGTTGCTGTTCCTGTCATGATTGCGAGGAAAAGAGAGTTTAGTCCAACACCGCAAGAAACTGTGGAGGTCAGGCAGCCCAAGCCCCAGATTTTTTGACTGAAAAAGTTATCGCTAAAAGCGCTGAGAGCATAAAGTCCATTCTCATCAACGAAGGCTGAAAAAAGAATTTTACCAACAGGCAGGAATACGAAAGTTGCGACAAGAGCAACGACAATACCGATGGCTGACGTTACAAAGACATCTCCGCGCAAACAACCCGTAGCAGCCAATCCTGTTGTGAGCAGTATTAAACAGGAACCTGCCGTTAACAAAGCGCCGTAACCCATGCCATATTGATGGGTTTCTATGGCGCCGAATGCACTTTCGAAGACGCCAAATTCCCAGCCACCAATGCCGACGATGAAACCCTGGCCAAGAAGGTAGGAGAGGCCAAAGCCGCCAGAAATAATGAGAGTTTGTGCGTAAACCGGATCGCTTTTAATCCGCTTTAAAATAAAAAGGGGGGCCAGAAGAGGGAAAATAAGCGGGAGTAACCACTCTTTTCCTAAAGTCATTTGAACCAAAGCAGACGCATAATCGCTATCAAAAGGATAGCCATCTGATACCCACTCAAATGCCCAAAACCCATCTTCGATGACGTACCATGGGAGGATGGCAAAGCCGATCCATCCCATGACAAGCCATGGAAAGAAAGAAGTACGCACGATATTTCCTCCTTCTGTCCCCATTATCCCTACTTACCTTAACGCGGTAGGGATTTGATTTCGTCATCCCAACGCTTCAGCAGACGCTTGCGGGTGTCGCTGGAGCCATAGGTGGCGAAATCATAATTGATGAGTTTAATCTCAGTAAGTTTTGGTGCGCCTTCAGGAACGGTAGATCCAGAATTGGATGGAACCTGGTAAGCTTTAGCTTGTTCAGCCATGGATTGAATGTCAGGACGAAGGGCAAACTCCGCAAATTTTTGAGCATTTTCCAGATTGCGTGCCCCTTTGATAATGCTCATGGAGCCCACTTCGTAACCTGTACCTTCACACGGCGCGACAACTTTAATCGGGAAGCCCTTTTTGACCTGTTTTACCATGTCATGCATGAAGGTAATGGCCAGTGTGGTCTCGCCGCGCGCGGAGGCCTTGATCGGTGCAGAGCCAGATTTTGTATACTGGTTGATGTTGGTGTGTAGGTCGGCGAGGAATTCAAAACCCTTTTCTTCACCAAAAAGCTGAACCACTGTTGCCAGCGCTGTATAAGCCGTTCCTGAAGAGTTTGGATTGGCCATCTGTACTTCACCCTTGTAGACAGGGTTCGTTAGATCTGCCCAACATTTTGGTGCTGGCAGGCCTTTAGATTTCAGCAGTTCTTCGTTGTAGCCAATGCCCAGAGCGCCAGCGTATATACCAACAGTTTTGTAATCGCCTTCTTTGGCCTGATTTTGAGCCCACTCAAGAAGATTATCAATCTGCTTGGATTTGTATTCTGTCGTGAGCCCTTCAGACGCAGCTTGTAAATGTGGATCGCCTGTTCCGCCCCACCAGATATCTACTTTTGGGTTGCGCGCTTCGGCTTTAATATGTGCGAAGATCTCACCGGAGCTTTTACGCACCATTGAAACATCTACCCCTGACTCTTTCTCAAAGGTGGATTTCATGAGGTTACACCACTCTTCATCCGCGGCGCAGAGTACGTTTAGTTTTTCTTTTGCCTGAGCTGGTACCGCTGAAATAGCGCAAGCTGCGGCAAGTGCAAAACCAAGTGCTATGTTTTTTTTCGTCATGCCCTTTTGGCCTCCCGTGTCGGTCTGTTTAACGAGGTTGTTTCCCCGCTTGAAATAATATTGTGCAAACGTGTGCACAAAAAGTGCAAAAAAACTCACCCAATACTATCGAGTTTTGATGATGATAAGAGAGTGGAGAATGAAATGAAAGAAATATTTCAAAAAAAATTTCAATAGAATATTTTTTCCATTGGGCGGGAGGCTTTGTTTGAAAAGAAACTATAACAAAGGTTGTGGGGATAAGACTAGTGAAATTTCATACTAGGCAATCTTGATTGGGGCGACAGTACCTCGATTAATAAATTTCACTGGAATGATTATTCGCTTAGGTTTGGGAGAGGTATCAATGGTTTGGATGCAATCAGCTGTCGCTTGGGCTATGTCTGTAGGGCACTGGCGGATTGTTGAAAGGTTGTAGGGCGCACGGGCAGCTATCGGCAGGTCGTCAAAACCAATGACTGAAACGTCTTCTGGAATTTTCTTCCCCATTTCGAACTTTGCCGCGTCTATAAATCCGCATGCAACGTTGTCTGTTGCACAATAGACTCCAGTAGGGTGATCTAAGTTTTTTAATAGATCTAAGGCCGCTTCATACCCGCCTACATAGCCAGTTTTGCTTGGCAGGACCTGATGCAAGGTAATCTCCCCGGCTTCAATTTTAAGCGCGAGGGCTTGTTCAAAAAATTCTCCGCGTTTTGTTCCACTGTAAGTACTGTTTTTGCTATTAATGAATGCAAGGTTTCTGTGTCCAGCTTCTATCAGAGCTTTTGCTGCGAGCGTGCTACCCGTCCTGTTGTCACAATTTATCAGGTTAGCTTGATCGAGTTGCCCTGCTCGGTTGAGGAGGATAACTGGAATGTTGAGGCTTACGAACTGGGCGCCAATAGCTGAGGATGGGCTGCCTGAAGTAATGATGATGCTTTTAACCTGATATTGAGCAAGTTTTTTTATAGATATTTCGAGCTGGGTTTCGTTTGAGGCATCCAATAAAATCGGATGTAATCCCCGTTGTTGTAATGTGGTGATGAGCTGATCGATTAACACAACGGCAAAGGGATCGTGTAGTCCTGATGAAACTACACCGACGAGGTCGCTTTCGCGGGTAATCATAGAGCGCGCAATTTTATTAACCTGATAGCCAACCTGATCAGCTATTTCAATAACCCGTTTACGGGTGTTATCAGAGATCCTGCTATCTGCTTTGAAGCAACGGGAAACTGTTGAGCGTGAAACGCCCGCTAAACGAGCGACATCTGCAGATGTAATGTTCTTTGGCTTCATTGGTTAACCCGTACGTATAAATCTAAGACAATATTGCATTTTGAAGTATGTTTGTTCAATCGTTTGCATTGATACGAAGTAAAATTTACCTCTTTAGATCCTGCAATATGTTGTCCCCGTGCACGCTGTATTTAAATTTATTTATTCTCTGTGTGGAATTTTTATTCCATTTTTGTGAAATTCTGATATTTAGAATCAAGAAAATATTAAGAGGCATCGATGATAGCTCCGGGTAGTTACGAAGAATTACGCAATGAATTAGCGACGCGGCATGAAGATTTGAGCAAGCGCCTCAAGCAAATCGCAGAGTATGCGCTGGATAATCCAAATGATATGGCGCTGGAAACGGTTTCTGGGATTGCGGAGCGGGCATCGGTACAACCCTCTAGCTTGATTAGATTTGCAAAGGCATTTGGGTATAGTGGCTTTAGCGAGATGCAGCGCGTGTTCCGAACCCATTTGGTGGAAAGTGGCGCAAACTATAAAGAGCGTATTCGTTCTTTTGGCCGTGACGATGAGACCGCAGAATATACGCGTAATATTGTTCTCGATGACTTCGTTGATGGTGGAATTGCTGCGCTAGATAACCTTCGCGAAGTGGTTGATCCTGACAAATTCGAAGCTGCAATAAAGTATCTTGGCGAAGCCGATGTAATTTATCTCGCCGCACAACGTCGCTCTTTTCCCGTCGCAAGTTATCTAGCCTACGCCTTTGCCCAGTTGGACAAACGTTGTGTTCTTATCGATGGCAATGGCGGTATGTTTTTTGAACAGGGTCGTTCGATCAGAAAGGGTGATGCGCTGCTCGCGATTAGTTTTAAAAGCTATTCACCTGAAGTCGTTCAGTTGGTCAAGGAAACACGTGAGAACAATATACCTGTCGTGTCCATCAGTGATGGCGTGCTTAGCCCCTTAACGCAAAACTCTGATGTTTGCCTAGAGGTGGAAGACATTGAAGTCCATGCCTTCCGCTCCCTAGCTGCAACGATGACCCTTGCCTTGACTTTGGTTGTGGCATTGGGACGGCAGTTACAAGAATAACAACTTCAAGAGTATTAAAGTTGTTTAGTTTGTTTCGATCCAACTTCCTCGCTTTGCTGATTCGCTGACACCGTGGATGACGCGTTCTATCTTTTGCCCATCCTCGAAGTTGGGCCAGTTTGCTTTTTTGCCGGAGATGGCATCCAGAAATTGAGCAGCTTCAATGATCTTTAATTCATTGAACCCGACTTGGTGTCCCGCTGCAGGGCAGAACTCGCCGTAGGGTAAGTGTTCTGGGCTTGTGAGAATACGGGTGAAGCCACGGGTAGAACGATCTCCTGTAGCCTGGAAAAGTTCAAGTTCGTTCATGCGCTCCTGATCAAAGACAATCATGCCTTTGTCGCCATGAATTTCAATACGGAGCATGCTTTTTCTGCCCCAAGCTACACGGCTTGAGCTAATCAGCCCGCTGATACCGCTTTTAAAGCGGATGACTGCCTGAGCCATGTCTTCGTTTTCGACTGCCCCGATTTCGCCTGTTGTGCTATCGGGGAGGGGGCGTTCTTTATGGGCGGTGTCTATGTCGGCGAGAACCTTTGCTATATCGCCAACCAGATAATGCGCCAAGCTAACAAGATGACACGCCAAGTCGCCGAGAGTTCCAAGGCCGCCATCTTCAATTTTACATCGCCACGTCCAGGGGAGTAGCGGATCAGCCATATAGTCTTCATCAACTTGGCCTCGGAAATGAATAACTCTTCCGATCGCACCGTCTTTAATGAGCTTTTGGGCGTGAATGATGGCAGGGTTATGGACGTAGTTATAACCGAGTTGAGTCTGGATGCCTTTTGTAGCTGCAAGTTGGGCTGCGGTGGTCATGGAACTCGCATGATCGAGAGTTAGGCCCATCGGTTTCTCACACCAGACATGTTTCCCCGCTTGAAGGGCTTCAATGGCCATCTCTGGGTGAAGGCCGTTTGGGGTAGTGATGGATATGACATCAACTGCTGGATTGTCGAGTAGGTCGCGCCAATTGGTCGAATGGTTTGTGAACCCAAAGGCTTGGGCGCAATTTCGAGCGACGGTATCATCTGCGTCACAGAGCATTTCCAGCCGAGGCGTGATGACAGAGGAAAACCGTGCTTTGACGCTTCCCCAGGCCGTAGCATGGCACTTTCCCATGTAACCCGTACCAATAAGCCCTACACCAATACTATCCATCGTTTGTTCCTTAAAAAGAGCCAGGCTCATATTCTCTAATCGAGAATGAGCCTGCTCTAGTAGCTTTGTCATTGTGAAATGAGAGTGTGTCTGTTCCCATTAGGTTTGTTTAGATGGTACCGCCGAGCTCATCAGAGAGTTGTTGGAGTTCTTTTCCTCCGGCCATGAGATTCTGGAGGGCGTCGATCTCTATTTCATCTTTGCTATAGGTGCCGAGTGTTGCGCCACGGTTTAGAATGGTAAACCGATCTCCAACAGCATAGGCGTGACGTACATTGTGAGTGATGAAAATCACGCCAAGACCTTTTTTGCGTACCTGGTTGATGTATTTCAGTACCATTGAAGTTTGCGCAACTCCCAGTGCAGAGGTTGGCTCATCCAAGATGAGAACCTTCGCGCCAAAATAAACGGCGCGGGCGATGGCGACACATTGGCGTTCTCCGCCGGAAAGAGTACCGACGGCCTGCTGGGGATCTCGAATGTCGATACCGATTTTTAACATCTCTTCGCGCGTGACTTTATCGGCATGATCAAAGTCGATGTATTTAAAAGGCCCAACCCCTTTTGTGGGTTCACGGCCCATAAAAAAGTTTCGGGTAATCGACATTAGAGGGATCATCGCAAGGTCTTGATAAACCGTAGCAATGCCCGCATCCAGAGCTTCTCTGGGAGAGTTAAAGTCAACAGGGTTCCCTTCGACATTGAACTCTCCATCTGTTGGTTTGTGCACACCCGCCAGAGTTTTAATCAAGGTGGATTTCCCTGCACCGTTATCCCCGAGTAAGCACACGACTTCTCCTGGATTGACAGTGATAGAAACGCCATTAAGGGCGATAACCAGACCGTAGTGTTTTATAAGATCATTTACTTCGATCAGTGGTGAAATATTACTCATTTTATCGCTCCCCCGTAACGCGTTTACGTACAAAGTTATTAAAGAGAACAGCGATGAGCAACATGCCACCGAGGAAGACGAGATACCAATCTTGATCAATATTAGTGTAAGCCAAGCCGATCAAAACCATGCCAAAGATTATAGCGCCAAAGAACGCTCCAATGGCTGATCCATATCCTCCGGTTAAAAGGCTTCCTCCGATAACGGCGGCAATAATCGCTTCAAATTCTTTCTGAAAACCACGACGCGCATCTGTTGATCCAGCATCGAGTACGGTGATGATGGCAACAAGTGCTGCTGCGCAGGCTGTGAAAATAAAGAGGATTGTCTTAACGCGGTTAACGGGGACACCGGAATTTCGAGCAGAGTTCGCATCTCCCCCGGCCGCAAAGATCCAGTTACCAAACTGTGTTCTGACCAAAAGCCAAGTTGCCACTCCAGCCAGGGCGATAAACCACAAAATCTCAACAGGTACGCCTGTGACTTTTGGCAAGCCATTTTTGAAGGTATCAATCATATCGTTTTGGGCGAGCCAAGCGAAAAGGCCTTCGAGTGCATCTCCTGAGAATATTTCAGCCAATGAAGAGCCTTCGATAGCGTCTTTTACACCCCGAAGTTGGGTGGAGCCACCAGTCGCAGCTTTAAGCCCAACGAGTGTTAGTCCGCGAAAGATGAATAAAAAAGCCAGAGTGACGATGAAGGAGGGGAGGCCTGTCTTGAGAACGATTTGTCCATTAAGAGCTCCCATTACTGCAGCGGCGGCAAAGGTGATTATGATAGCTACGCCCAAAGGCAATTCAAAAACGACGAGAGCAGTCGCAAATATCAATCCTGTAAAGGCAATCATAGAGCCAACGGATAAATCAAACTCTCCGCCAATCATAAGAAGGGAGGCGGCGATGGCTAAAATGCCAAGCTGAGACGCTGGTACGAGAAAGTTCATGATCCCCGCGAGGGTGAACATGCTAGATTTACCGACAATCATGAAAAAGATAGTGACAAGGATCAGCCCTGCAAGTGCGCCAAGCTCTGGGCGGCGCATCAGGCGAGTGATCAAACTTGTATGAATAATACGCTCATCTGATGGTTTGTTGGCGTCAGATGGTGTTTTAGGTGGTGCCTGATCTACTTGTTGTTCAAGGCTGGACATTTACTGTTCCTCCCGCATACGCCCGAAATAATTTGGCGCAGGTACAGATATTTAAAAGGGGCCGTAAAAATACGGCCCCTCATTTTCAAAAGGCTTATAATTTACCGGATACCAACAGCACTTAGATCAACAACTTGAGCTGCTTTATCTTTCGTGATGAGGTTCGGGCCAGACGGTACGTTACCACCAGGCATAAGGCCAAAACGCGCTCTTAGAGCAAGGAACGAAACCGGTAGGTAACCCTGGAGATACTGTTGCTGATCGATTGCAAAGGCAGCTTTGCCATCAGAGATCGCTTGAAGGAAGCCAGGAGACATATCGAAAGTCGCAATGTTGATTTTACCATGCTTGCCTGCATCTTCGACGGCTTGAATTGATGGTTCACCCGCAGTTGCAGCTCCCAACGCAAGAATGGTGTCGATGGCATCATCCGAATCAATTGCGGCACGTACTTTCGCTGCAATTTCGGATGGGTCGTTTGACGTTGGTAGAATGCTTACATTACCACCAAAACCTTTGGTGAAACCTGCGCACCGTTGATCAAGAGATACGTTACCAACTTCCTGATTTACACAAATTCCTTTTTTGCCGCCTAAATCGGCAAGTTTTTCACCGGCAGCGACACCAGCATCAAACTCTTCTTGTCCGACATGAAGTAGGGCGCCAAATGATTTGGAGACATCTGAGCCAGAATTCATGGAGATCACGGGGATACCAGCTGCAACAGCTTTTTTGATGGCATCACCGAGGGCATCGCCATCTGGAATGGAGACAATAAGGCCATCGGGCTCTTGGTTGACGGCGGCTTCAATCAACTGGCTCATGGCAACCATGTCAAAGGTTTCGGGTGCACGGTAGTCGACGTTTACCTTCATGTCGTCCGCAGCTTTGGTGACACCATTTTTAACAACGGACCAAAATGGGTCATTGGCTTGGCCGTGGCTGACAACAATGATGCTGATCTCATCTGCAAAAACAGCAGATGAAGCGGCTCCAAGAATTGCTGAGGCCATAAGGACCTTTTTGAGTGTCTTAAACATTTATTTCTCCCTGTTGGGTGATTGTTCTTTGATAAGGTTTGAGCAAGCTTGATTTTGTTTTTCCTGCTCATATGCGAAATTAGGCGGCTTGTTCTGTTGAGTAATTCTCTAAGAACCTGACGCTTTCTACTAGTTGGGAAATAACATTTTCCTGATAACCCAGCCCTTTTATTGGTGAGAAGGGATTGGATCCAGGAGCATTAATCTCCAGTATTATCGGGCCTTGATAATTGATGTGATCAAGCGCCCTTAGTTGGGAGGCAAAGTTGATGTGGCCGCGTCCGGGCGCCTCCCGGTTGGAATCGGCCATATGATAAAGACCCAGGTGTTTTCCTGCGCGCTGTATGGCATCGGCAGGTTTGGGTTCTTCAATATTCATGTGATAACTGTCGAGTAGTACCGAAAGGTTGGGTTGGCTAACCTTGGTGATGAGATCTAAAGCTTCAGATGCCGTTCTAATTTGATGAGTTTCGTATCGATTCAAAACTTCAAATACAACGTTGATTTCTGTTTTTTTTGCCCGTTCTGTTATGATCGCAACGGCTTCAATCAGATTTTGATCTTCTTCACGTTGCGAAGTAATCGGAGCAATACGCCCGACAAGGCCGTGGCATGAGATGATGGGAGATCCAACGGCAGAGGCAAAGTCGATGAGCCAGAAATAAATATCGATTGCAGCTTTTCTAATGCTTGCATCTGGTGATGATAAATCTGCGTCAGGGGGTGTCAGAGAAAAGGCCGACAAACCATGATCATCAAACACTATTTTTGTGGCTGAGGCATTGGCTGCGCCTCTGATAGGATTGTATTCAACACCATTCAGCCCCGCAGTTTGCCAGCTTTCAGCAATCTGTTGATCGCTTGCGTTGCCGAGTATCCAGCTACAAGCTCCAATCTTCCTATGCATTTCCTATATCCCGTTGCCCGCATCAACGCTTAATGGAATGATGATATTATATTTTAAACTTATAGAATATTTATTCCATAATGGCGTGTTCGATATAGAAGTCAAGTCTTTTGCGAGAAACAATTTATCCTATAAGTAAGGATGGATCTGTAGCAGTTATGTGAGGGAATAGAATGTAGGCATAAGCTTTTTTACTGTGTTTGTTTCAGTTGCAATTTTGAAGGAATCTTGAAAAAAATGTGTCATCGAATTTATATATTTTTGTGAAAATTATTTTGTTTGTAATTGGTAAGGCTTTGAAATAATAAGTTTATATTGAAAATCTAACAAATGTTGAAAAATATATTTGCCGAAATTTTATTTCAGTTTTATAGTAAAAGCATCAGCGGATCGCTGGTATGAAAATAACCGGACACCACTAGGATAGACCTGACGGTGTCTAGATTGACAAAGGAGTTTTGTCATGTCCTCTACAGGGCTCAAAGAGAATCCGTCGAAGGGTTCAAGAAAGACTATCTCTCTGAATAAACAGATTGAGATACCCTCATCCACATTAAAGACATATAAATACGATTTTTTAGTCTTTATTGGTCGGTTTCAGCCGTTTCATAACGGTCATCTTGCTGTCATCACGCAGGCTTTAAAGCTATCGCAAAAAATTATTATATGCATCGGATCTGCGGGTGCAGCACGTTCGCTCCGTAATCCTTTTACAGCAAGTGAGCGTTCTAAAATTATCTTGGAAGCTTTGCCTAGCGATGTGCGTGAACAGGTGGTTTTTGTAAATATTAAAGATCGTACGTACAACGATACCGCCTGGGTTGAAGAGATCCAATCTTCAGTCGCTGGCGTTGTGGGTGAGTATGGAGATAAGCAAAGCCGGATAGGATTGATCGGTTATTCCAAAGATGAAAGTTCCTATTACTTAAATCTGTTTCCGCGTTGGAAGAGCGAAAACGTGTCTCAAAAGGTCATTTTTAACTCTACTGATATCAGAAATGATTTCTTTCGCAGTAACCCATTAATTTCCGAGCATGTTGTGCCAGCCGCAACGTTTGGGTTTTTAAAAGAGTTTCTCTCCAACGATGCCTATACCTTTTTGGTGGCGGAAAATAAGTTCATAAGTAATTTCAAGAAACAGTTCGAAACCCTAGCTTATCCGCCAACGTTTAATACCGTTGATGCCGTCATTATTCAAAGTGGTCACATCTTGTTGGTGCGCCGTGGCGCGATGCCAGGCCGTGGATTGTCTGCTCTGCCAGGTGGCTATATTAGGAGTGATGAGACTCTGATAAATTCCATGATTAGGGAGTTGCGAGAGGAAACTGGATTGAAAGTTCCGGTGCCGGTTCTAAAGGGGAATATTCAATCAGTTCAAACCTTTGATGATCCTCACAGATCAGCGCGCGGGCGGATTATAACCCAAGCGTACCTTGTCAAATTACCTGATGGTCCTCTGCCAAAGGTTAAAGGTGGAGATGATGCTGCGCATGCCGAATGGGTTGAGCTTGCGACACTTAAAGCCGAGAATTTTTTTGAAGATCATTATGATATTATTCAAGTGATGAAAGCGCGCCTTAGTTAAGGCGCGCGTAGGTGAAAAGTGCTCCGGGTTTTTTGGAGCTAGTATGAAGGAGCCACTGGGATAGACCCGTCGGTTCCAAGTCAGCAAAAGGAGCTTTTGCTATGTTTGATAATATTATCCTTGATACTGATTCCTACAAGGGATCTCACTTCTTACAGATGCCAAGCGGTTCTGAAGAGCAGTCTTCCTATATCGAGGCGCGCGGCTCAGATTGCGGTTGGGATAAAGCAATCGTTTTTGGCCTTCAGGCTTATTTAAAGGAGTATCTATCCAAACCGATTACTTTGGAAATGATAGATGAAGCCGAAATGTTTTGGCAGGGACACGGCGAGCCTTTCAATAAAGAGGGCTGGTATTACATCTTGAATGATCACGATGGTTTCTTGCCATTGGAGATCAGGGCTGCCGCCGAGGGAACGATCTTGCCGAACAGCAATGTTATGGTTGAGGTTATTAATACTGATCCGAAGTGTTCTTGGTTAACCTCTTATATGGAAACGGCCTTGTTGCGAGCGGTTTGGTACCCCTCTACTGTTGCAACCAACAGCTATATGGCCAAAAAAGTTATATGGGACGCTTTGGTGAAATCCAGCGAAGACCCGGAGGGACAGATCGGCTTCAAGCTACACGACTTTGGAGCAAGAGGGGTCTCTTCAAGGGAAAGTGCTGCTTTGGGTGGCATGGCACACCTGGTTAACTTCATGGGTACGGATACTGTGTCGGGGGTTTTGGCCGCTAAAAAATACTACAATGAACCGATGGCTGGCTTTTCTATTCCTGCTTCTGAGCATTCAACCATGACAACTTGGGGCGGTCGAGATGGTGAATTGGATGCCTTCAAGAATATGATTAAACAGTTTGCTAAGCCAGGTAGTCTTGTTGCCTGCGTGTCCGATAGTTACGACATCTATAATGCTACGGAAGCATTATGGGGAGGGATGTTAAAGCAAGACGTTTTGGATAGTGGTGCTACTTTGGTGGTGCGGCCAGATAGTGGTGATCCGACCATTGTTCCCATTGATTGTATCAAAATTCTGGCTGAAAAGTTTGGGTCCAGCACAAATGCTAAAGGCTACAAGGTCTTGAACCCTGCTGTTCGTGTTATTCAAGGTGATGGGATTACGAGCTCTTCCATTGAAGTCATACTGGAAAATCTGTTGGAGGCTGGATTTTCTGCCGATAACATTTCATTTGGTATGGGCGGGGGACTTTTGCAGCAAATCAATCGCGACACTTTAGGGTTTGCCATGAAGTGCTCTGCTCTGAAAGTTAGTGGCTATTGGAGGGATGTTTATAAAGATCCTGCTACTGACCAGGGCAAGCGATCTAAAAAGGGCCGATTGGCCTTGATTTGTCAGAATGGTGAGTACCAAACAATCCGTAAGGAAAACCGCAAGCCGGATCAGGAGGATCTTCTCAAGATCGTATTCAGAAATGGTAAACTATATAATACCACCAATCTTGCCAATGTTCGGGTCTTGGCTGGGGCTGAGTTTGTTGCTCTTAATGGCTAGGGTTCGAAAACAGGTGTTGATAAAGAAGGCCCCAAAATCTGGGGCCTTTTGCTGTATCTGAATTAGAAAAGGGGTGTCATTGTACTCTTATTGGAAAAGAAGGCTACTTGTCGTTCTTTTTCATTTCTCTGAACTCTTTGTTCAAATTGTATTCTTCTGATGAGACGTGCTTTTCCATGCCTGCCGTGCGTCGTTCGAGATCGTCGAATTGGCGACATAGGTCGGAAAAGTCAAAATCAACATCTTGCGCGGGTTCGGGGCGGTTGGCTTGTGTAGTCGAACCTGCGTAGGCGTATTGGTTTTGGTGCGAACTACTCTTGCTTGGGGATGTCCAATTGCGAATTTTAGTCGCTGCTTCGTTAAGCTTACGCTCAACCTTTTCGGGGTTATTAGTCCAATAGAGGGCGATTAGAAAGACAATCAGTGTCAGTAAGAAGTTCACAAATACACCAATGATAAATCCAACTAGAACCAGTTTCCGTGGAATGTTAAATTTATTGGCAAGTGCCTGGGTTACGCGGCGGATCGGGCCATGGTGCTCCGGTGCCTTGTAGTGATGATGTCTTTTTTGATGATTTTGCATTAAAATAATCCGTCCACTTAATCTTGCGCTTAGTCTTGCTCTAGTACTCTTTCGAGTGTTGTAACCCGGTCTGCCAGCTTTTTCGCTACCTCACGCAGTTTCAATATTTCCTCTTTTGGAACGGCAATCATGCCGTTCCCCAAATCTTGTTTCTTTATGGATTTCCACTTCGTGACGTAGTGGAAAATGATCCATAGCGGCGCGACGATTGACAAAAAGACAACCAAGGGGACGAATAAAACCACAGCGAAGCTCATTTTTTCCGATCTCTTTCTTTTTTAACCTGGCTTAATCCGATTTCGAGCCGCTAGGGCACTCACAGCCGAAGGCCTCTTTATTTTTTTGACTTGGCCATTTTAGCTTTAAGCGACGCGAGTTCGTCGGCGATTTCTGAATCAGCCTCAAGTTCTGAAAACTCATCGTTTAGAGATTTTTTGCGGCCAAGATCATATGAATCAGCTTCTGCATCAAGTTCTGTAATCTTACGTTCAAGGTTGTCATAGCGGGAAAGTGCATCATCTACACGTCCGTCATAAGTTGTTTTGCGTAGTTTAACCCGCTTCTCCGCTGTATTTAAACGAATTTCCATAGATTTTTTCTTGGCCTTGGCTTCGTCGAGTTTTGCCTGGAGTTTGGATAGGTCATCACTGGACTTGGCGAGGCTTTCATCTATGAAAGATAACTCGTTTTTCAAGGCTTCGGCCTGTTCCTCAATTCTCCTCTTTGCAAGCAGGGCGCCTTTGGCGAGATCGTCCCGACCTTTGTTTAAGGCAAATTCAGCTTTTCCAGCCCATTCTTGTTGTGAGGATTCTAAGCTCACGAGTTTTTTCTCGATGTCTTTTTTATCTGCGATGGCTTTAACGGAAGAAGACCTGACTTCAATCAAGGTGTCTTCCATTTCCTGTATCATCAGGCGGGCCATTTTTTCCGGGTCTTCCGCACGATCCAACAGAGAATTCACGTTGGAATTAACGATGTCGGTGAGACGGGAAAAGATACTCATAACAATTTCCTTTCGAGGACTAAGTAATTTCTCAGTGCTTTGCATGCCGCGTGCCAATTCATACAAGTGTTTAAAATCAGTAAGTTACTTGGGTGGGTAAGATTGGAGCTAAAAATAAACGATAATAAGTGTCGATTTTAGATAACGAATAGCGGTATAATAGTGCATGGACACACGCGTAAATATAATCGGGGAAGACCCCATTTTTCTGGATGTGGTCGAAAAGACCTCCCGGTTGGCCCTTATTGATAAGCCTTGTCTGGTTGTTGGAGAGAGGGGAACAGGTAAGGAGCTTTTTACTTCCCGCCTACATTATCTGTCCAAGCGGTGGGATGGTCCGCTGGTTAAGATCAACTGTGCCGCACTTACAGATAGTTTGTTGGAAAGTGAGCTTTTTGGCCATGAACGTGGTGCCTTTACTGGCGCGCAAAAGACACATATCGGGCGGTTCGAGCGAGCAGATGGCGGAACACTTATCCTCGATGAGATTGCAACTGCGTCACAGGCGGTTCAAGAGAAAGTCTTGAGGATTATAGAGTACGGGGAATTCGAGAGGGTGGGTGGTAGCGAGACCCTTAATGTTGATGTCCGGGTAATTGGCGCGGCTAATGTCGATTTACCGGCTCTTGCTGAAAAAGGAGAGTTTCGTGCGGATCTTCTAGATCGCCTCGCTTTTGATGTGATCACCTTACCGCCTTTGAGGGTGCGCCCAAAAGATATCTTAACTATGGCCAGACATTTTGCAATTGAGGTAACGCGCGAAGTTGAGCGTGATTTATTTCCAGGGTTTACTGATCAAGCGCAAAGGCAGTTGCTTGGGTATCGATGGCCAGGGAATATCAGGGAACTGCGTAATGCTGTGGAGCGGACGATTTGTCGGTTGCCGCCTCAGGATAAGGCAATTGACCATATCTATATCAATCCGTTTGATAGTCCTTGGCGTTTTGGTTCTGATGAAGCCCCAAAGGGTGAGGGTGCAAAATTACCGAAACCAGATGTCGTTGAAGATTTTGCAAAAACGGTGAGTGGCTTTGAAATGCAACTGCTGACGGAGGCCTTGGAGCGGCATCATTTTAATCAAACCGATGCTGCTCAAGCTATGGGATTAAGTTATCATCAGTTCAGACGATTGTTGAAAAAGCACGGGGTTTTAACACGGTCAGCCTGATGACTGTTAGAGGTGAAGTGGGGGCTAAATTTCCAGACCTAAAAACTTTATTTTACGATGAAGTGTCGCGCGGCTGATTCCCATCGCCGTGGCTGCTGCAGACACGTTCCCATTCGTATGGGCTAAGGCTTGAAGAATGACGCGCCTTTCTGCCAATTCGTATTCTTTGGCATGGTTTACTTCTTTACCGTAGAGGTCAGATAGAAGGAGAGGCGTTTTTAGGGCGTGGTCTGATAGGCCGTAAATGCGCCGGGCTCCACGAGTTGCCCCTACAACGATGCCATCTTGATTAACGGCAAGAAGTGATGCGCTAAGCTCATTTGCAAGCCCCGTTTGTCCTTGTGCCGGTGAGGTTAGAATAATATCGGCATCGGAAAAGGTTTGTCGAAAGTGCTCAGATTCAATGTGGCGAGCGGCATCCACAACCGACATGGAGATAACGCGGGCAAACTCAGCTGTAAGATCTGCACGGCTGGAAGAAACGTCTATGGCCGCGATAAGCTTGCCTTCGTGATCAAAGATCGGCGCAGCACTACATGAGAGGCTGGTGTTTTTGCTGTGAAAGTGTTGTTCTTTATGGATGGTGAGCGCACGTTTTTCGACAATGCATGTGCCTATGCCGTTCGTGCCTTCGCTGTCTTCGCTCCAAAAAGATCCGGTCCAAAGTCCCCATTCCCGAAACGTCTTGTCATCGGCAGTGGCGCCGCGACGATCAACTGCGACCCCGTTGGCATCCGCGAGAACGACACAGCATCCAACATTTCCTACCGCGAGATACAGTCTGTCTAAACTGCTTTCAGCTGTACTTATCAAAGAGCCAAGTTGTTCTTGTGCTTCTTTGAGTTCCCTGGAAGACATGCGTTCAGGAGGGTGATTGTGATCGGGGTGAAGTTGATGGAGAAGTTTTGACCGACGCCAAGATGCTGCGATAGCATGCTTGGCGGCACCATTGGCTTCCAAAGTGCTTTCCACATGCACCGCGTGATTTGTCGCAGATCCCATTTTTTTGTCCCAGACGTCAATAGAACAAATTTCACACCAAAATCTACAAAGGGAGAAACGGCCTATTGTTATTTATTATATGTCGCAGCTCTTTTGTCTGCTGGGCGCGCCTGTTTTCGCGCCTCTTATTGTTTGAGGGTAAAACAAGTCGGGATATTGCGCAAATTTTCTAATTCAGGATGCCGCGGAAGTGAACTCAATCACAAGAAAATGGTAGAATGTCTTTCGGGGATGCTACCAAAAACTAAGGCTTGTCGTTTAGGGGCCGTTCATAGGTTAGAGCGAGGCAGCCGCTCTTGATGCCTGATCGTAGAGCCCCGAAATGCTGCGCAATACTTGAGCGGTATGGGTAATTTCATCTGATTTTGAATCCGTCGAAATCGCGGGGTCAATCAGACAAAGTTCACGAATTTTACGATATTCAGTGCAAGCTTCAGCGCCCTCTTCTGTCGTGGAGTAGAAGATCTCTTTCCCGCGTTTCGTGCCCTTGACCAGCTTGGCTTTGATCAGCTTTTTAAGGGAATAGTTCACGGTGTGGGGATCTTCAACATTGAGGACAAAACAAATGTCGTTCAGCCGTTTTTCCCGGTTGCGATGGTTCACATTGTGCAGCACCAGAACATCAAGAGGGTTGAAGTCCTGATGGCCCGCTGCGTTCATGCAGCGGACCATCCAACGTGAAAAGCCATTAAAGGCAATGATCATGCCGTATTCCAATTCACTCATCTGCCAACCATTCTCACTTGCCAAATGCTCCGAAGAAACGATAGGGCGAGGTGGTTTTGGTGTATCAGCAGAATCAGACATTACAGGGCCTTCTTATTGAGTGAATATGGTGTGATCAGTTTTAGGAGTAATCCTGTTTACATGTTGTTGGGAAGATAGGTCACGATCTCTGGTACGGCAATGATTATAGCTAGTGCCAAGATCAAGAGGCCGAAGAAGGGAAGGGCTGCTTTAGCCACGGTTAGGATATTTCTTCCAGTTAGAGCCTGTAAGACAAAGAGGTTGAAGCCCACTGGTGGTGTTATCTGTGACATTTCAACAACGATAACAATATAGATACCAAACCATAATGGATCGATACCAGCTTGTTCGACCAACGGCATGATCACGGAAGTGGTGAGAACCACGACGCTAATGCCATCCAAGAAACAGCCTAGGACGACAAAGAAAACTGTTAGGGCAGCAAGAAGACCGTAAGTGCTTAGTCCTAGGCCGCCAATCCAAATTGCTAATAGTTTAGGGATGCCGGTAAAGCCCATGGCAACGGTCAAGAAAGCCGCGCCAGCTAGAATAAAGGCGATCATGCAAGATGTCTTAGTCGCCCCCATCAAGCCTTCCATAAAGGTGGTCTTGTTAAGATCACCTGTGTACCACGACAGTACTAGAGCTAAGGTGACGCCTACGGCGGCTGCATCGGTTGGGGATGCAATGCCGGAATAGATTGAGCCAATAACCCCGGAAATCAAGATGATAACGGGAAGCAGGCTTCTTGCGCGTTTGATCTTTTCTACAAACGAAATCTCTTCGATAATATCAGGCAAAAGTTCTTTGTTCAGTAAAGCCCAAATGGCAACATATCCCACGAATAGAGCTACTAGCAGAAGACCAGGTACCACGCCCGCAATAAAGAGGCGGGCAATGGACTGCTCGGTCGCGACACCGTAAACAATCAAGATGATTGAAGGCGGGATCAAAAGCCCCAGTGTCGCGGACCCCGCGAGCGTGCCGATCATCATGCTTTCTGGATATTTACGCTTGGAAAGTTCGGGTATCGACATCTTGCCAATGGTCGCAGCTGTTGCTGCGGATGAGCCGGAAACTGCTGCAAAAATTGCGCAGCCAAAGATGTTTACATGTAACAGTTTTCCCGGAATTTTCCCCATCCAGGGCGAAAGGCCACTGAACATGTCCTCAGATAGACGAGAGCGGAACAGAATTTCCCCCATCCAAATAAATAAAGGCAGAGCAGCAAGCGCCCAAGAATTACTTGCGCCCCAAGCTGTGGTGGCCAGAACGTCGCCGACCGGGGCATCTGTGAAGGCAATCATACCAAAAAGGCCGACGCCGAAAAGGGAGAAGGCAACCCAAACACCAGAGCCGAGTAAGGCAAAGAGTGTCAGTAATAAGAGAAGTGTTAGATAGATTTCAGACATGTTTTTGGTCCCCTATTCCGCATGAAGATCGGCATGATCTTGTTCCAGTAAGTTCTCGCCTTTGCCTTCATAGCTGGGCTCCCGGCCGCAGAGGACGCCGACCAATTCATCGACAAGGGCAAGTGAGAGAACGGCTAGTCCGATCAGCATGGGGAGCATTGGTATCCAGATCGGAACGGCAATCATGCCAGGAGACAGGTCATTATAGGTGTATGATTCGTGGACTAAAAAACCAGTATAAACCGTGAAATAGATCGCCATTGCCGAGGCGATACCCAAGCACCAGATCTCTACAAAATGACGTATTTTGGGGGCCAGATGTTGGAGTAATAGAGAAACGCGAATATGGCTGCCGTCGCGTAAGGTGTAAGCAAGGGCTAGGAATGAAGCGCCAGCAAGGAAAAATCCAGTGAAGTCCGCGTATGATGGAATGGTAAGGCCGATTGCTTCGCCCGTTATCACACTGCTTAACCGATCAGCGAGGTTAAGTACGACTTGGGCCATAACGGTAACGCAGATCGCAACGATAAAAAATGCAGCTGTCCATCCGCTGATGGAATATATTTTATTGATGAGCTGTCGCATGGTCGTACACACCTTCAGTTGACGATCATGTATAAGGATAGCTGCAAATTCAGAGGCAGTCTGTCCTTAAAAATATGGGCGACCCACTAGCGAATTAGCAAGGCCGCCCAACAGGGAAGACTAGTTGCCGTAAGAGGTGAGAATTTCTGCACCTTCACTGCCTGCATCTTTTTTCCACTCTGTGAGCATGCCAGAGCCAACATCTTTAAGGCCTGTCATAAGTTTCTCAGCAGGTGGGTTTACGATGGTAACACCGTTGTCTTTCATGATTTTGATTTTGTTCTTGGTCTCATCCTGGCTCATTGCCCAGCCGCGTTTTTCAGCTTTTGCTGCGGCAGTAAGAACGAGCTGTTGCGTAGCTTCGTCAAGTTTACGCCAGTATTTTTTATTGATTACGACGATATTTTTTGGAACCCAAGCCTGGATGTGAGTGTAGTGAGAGACAAAATCCCATGCCTTGCTGTTTGCTCCGGTAGACGGTGACGTGATCATGGCTTCGACGCGACCAGTTGCATATGCTTGGGGGATGTCCGGTACTTCTACTTGAGTTGGAGCCGCACCAGTTAGGGTCGCGAATTTTTCAAGAGTTGCGTTGTAGGCACGGAACTTTAAACCTTTGAGGTCATCAACAGAATTGATCTCTTTTTTAGTATAGAGACCCTGAGGCGGCCACGGAACGGAGAACAAAGGCATCAGGCCCTGTTTGTCGAGCAATTTGCTGATTACAGGCTTTTGTGAGGCCCAGAGTTTGCCAGCTTCATCGTAGTTAGTTGCGAGGAACGGGAGTGAATCAGCTCCGAAGGCAGCGTGTTCGTTTGACAAGCGGGAAAGAAAAAATTCACCAATCGGCACCTGACCACTTCGGACAGCATTTTTGATTTCAGGGTGTTTGAATAGTGAGCCAGCTGAATGGACTTTGATCTTTAGATCGCCGTTGGTTGCTGTTTCAACATCTTTAGCAAACTCAATGATGTTTGCTGTGTGGAATGTTTTGTCGGGATATGGCGTTGGCATGTCCCAAGTGTCAGCAGATGCTGTTGCGACGGTGCCCATAGCAATGGCAGCAACACCAACGGTGAAGTTACGTAATAGTTTCATTTTGAAAACCTCCCAGGGTTTTGTAATTCGGCCTCGGTTTATTATGGCCACGACATTTTTTGTTGGCTCGTTTATTCCTAAACTACACTAAGGCAGAGCGAGCAGTTTCTTTGCGGATAATGAGTTTTGAAACGTGCATCATTACCATCGCATGAACAAACACTGACATTTTGTTGACAAATAGTCAATAAAACAATAACGATTTGTTGTTGATGTGTATCTGAAGCTGTAGTTCAATAAGAAAAAACAAGAGAGCTAACGTGGATATCCGAGTCCTTACATTGGGTGATAGCGCCTTCACAATCGAATTTCCGACCCTTAAAGGGGCATTTGGCGCAAGGCGTGTGCGTGCCCTGCGTACTAGGGTTCAGCAGGAAGTTGATCATGGTAAATTGTTGGGGGTCTTGGATGTAATATCAGCCAGCCGCTCTTTAACAGTTTGTCTTGATCCTCAAGTATCAGATTATGAATTGGTTCGTGATCGGATCGCTGATTTGGCGCGAGAGCCCGTTAATGATGTCAAAGACGGGGGGCAGTTATGGTCGCTACCTGCCTGTTATCAGGGTGATTACGCACCTGATCTGGAAAATGTGGCGCAAAGAAGTGGGCTAAGCCCAGAAGAAGTGATCGATCTCCATAGCTCTGTTACATATGATGTCTTCCTGATCGGTTTCCTTCCAGGTTTTGCTTTTTTGGGAGAGATCGATAAAAGATTACGCTTCCCAAGAAGAACAAGTCCCCGTGTAAGAGTACCTGCTGGATCGGTTGGAATTGCCAATGAGCAAACCGCGGTTTATCCATGGGAAAGTCCCGGCGGGTGGCATCTTCTCGCGCGATGCCCCGTTCCTTTTTTTAACACTGCATGGGAGCAGCCGAGCTTATTGTCTGCTGGCGTTCGAGTCCGTTTCGACCCCATTTCCGTCGTTGAGTATGAAAAGCTTCAAAATGATTTAAATTCTGGCGCTTTAAGTCCTCAATCCTTTCTTGTTGATCAAGGGAGAGGTTAATGGGGGCATCTCTTAAAGTAATTTCTCCGGGCATTCTTGCCTCTATCCAAGATGAAGGCCGTCGGGGGTACGCGGGGTTCGGTGTGCCTAGAAGTGGTGCTGCTGATCCAATTGCCTTGCAAATAGGTAATGCCTTGGTTGGTAACGATCCTTTTGTCGCTGCAATTGAGTTCCGGTTTTTAGGTCCCAAAGTTGTTGTGAATAAGGGCCGTATGCGCTTGGGGCTAGCCGCAAATGCAACCGCAGAGCTTATCCTGGCTGAAAACGGTGAGAAGTTGAGTGTTTCAGCTTGGCAAACGGTCGTTCTCAACGAAGGGGATGTCCTCGCGATCACCTCTTTGAGTGAGGGGGCGACAGGGTACCTTACCATAGAGGGAGGGTTGGATCTTACTCCCGTTCTTGAAAGTTGCTCGACCTACGCCAGAGCAAAGCTCGGCGGAGTTACTGGGTTGCCGCTACAAGCGGGTGATGTGGTTGATGCAATCTTCGACGTTCCGCGAGATGGTATGGAGAAAATCGTTAATTCTCCACCTGTATTAGATAGCAAAATTGTACGTGTTATGCTTGGGCCACAAGAGGATTATTTCTCTGAAGATGAGATTAAAAAATTCTCTTGTGAGGCGTATAAGGTGAGTGGCGATGTCGATCGTATGGGTATTCGCATGGAGGGGGCTGAGCTGGTTCCTCTACCTGATAAAGGTAGCGACCTGATTTCAGATGGTCTTGTGCCTGGCTCTATCCAGATACCGGGAAGTGGGCAACCAATTATTCTTTTTGTGGATTGCCAAACCATCGGTGGTTATCCCAAAATTGCGACTGTTATTACTGCCGATCTCCCCCTTCTTGGTCAGTTACTCCCAGGAGACAGTATTCGGTTTGAGCCCGTAACATTAGCTCAAGCTCAAACTGCTTTGCGTGAACAAAGTTCCGCAATTCAATGTTGCGTTGATTCTATTGCTGATTATTTTGGGGAAGGGGTGATGGATTTAAAAGCGCTCTATAAAACCAACCTGATCGGCGGTGTTGTCGATGCAAACTATTCCGGGCATTTCCCCGGCCACCTTGAGGGGATGTCAAATGAAACTGATTAATCTAAACGCCGATATTGGGGAGGGCTTTGGCAAGTATTCAATCGGTAATGATGCTGCCATGCTTGAGGTAATTGGTTCTGCGAATATAGCTTGTGGGTATCACGCTGGTGATCCGCTGGTGATGTCGACAACGACAAGGTTGGCCAAAGAAAAGGACGTAAGCATCGGCGCCCATCCCGCATTCCCCGACTTGCAAGGGTTTGGTCGTCGGAAGATGGTGCTACCACTGCCAGAACTTGAAGCCATGATGGTTTATCAAATCGGGGCTTTACAAGCTGTGGCCAAAAGCCAGGGCACAAGTGTAACTCACGTAAAGCCTCATGGCGCGCTTAACAATATGGCTGCGGAAGATATGGAAATGTCGCTGGCGATCGCACGTGCGATTTTTTCTGTCGATCCTTCTCTTATCCTTCTTGCTACGGCGGGATCGTGCCTTTGTAAGGCGGGTCTAGAATTAGGACTGCCGACAGCAGGTGAAATTTTTGCTGACCGTACTTATGATGAGAATGGTAACCTGACGCCACGGTCTCAGCCCAATGCAGTTATTCATGACCCGGATCAATCAGCAGACCAGATTTTATCCTTCCTTAATGAGGGAAAAATTATTACGCCTTCCGGCAAGCGTATCGATACGCCGATACACAGCATTTGTGTGCATGGTGATACGGAAGAAGCAGTTGCTATTGCTCATCGTGTTAAGCAACGTCTTGATGGCGCGGGGTATAAATTAGCAACTCTGCCTGAAGTCCTCGGATCTTAGAAGAATAGAGCCCAAAAACGGGGCAACACACTGTTGCCCCGTTCGGGTCGTCGATCGGGAAGAACAGGGCGAAATTCCCGGCCGACAAAACTCTTTTATCAAAATGTTTTTGCTAAAACCTTTCCGGCAATAACTGTTTTTGCAGGGTCGGTTATGTAACTCGGCCTCTTGCGAGAACAGGCGTCTTCTCAATTTTTCCGTTTTCAGCTAGGTATACGTGATCGACCATGTTGGTGACGACGCAGGCATGGTTGGGAATTATGTGTATGAGGTCGCCGACTTTTGGCTGCCATTCACTTTCAGAAAGATCTATAATCCCGTGCTCTTCGCTTAAAGATGCAATCTGTGCATCCGGCGCTTCTTTGATCAAGCCAAAACCTTCCATGCCAAGGAGGTCTGAGGTCAATATTTTTGATCCTGCATCGATGATTGCACGGTCTGCTGTTGGGGTGCTGACAATGGTCACGCGCACGCTAAGGGCGCAATCATCTCTGCCGCAAAGACCTGCGTTTATAAGTGATCTGTCGTTATAAATATATGTGCCTGAACGGTGCTCGTCCGCAGTTGGAACCTCCTGGGATTTCCACATATTTGGGGTGCCGCCACTGCTTACTTTTGGGCAGGGGAGGTCATTGTCTAGAAGGGCGGCTTTTGCCTCTTTTAGCCAGCTTTCCACTTGCTGCGATTTTCCCATTGGGGGGTAGGTCATCAGTCCGCCAAGGGTTAAGCCTTTCGAAGTGTGTATTTTCTGTGCGAGATCGACTACTTCATCTGTAGACTGAACCCCACAGCGGCCCGCGCCAGTATCACATTCAATAAGAACTTTCAGGGGTTTGTCTTCTTGAGAAAAGGCGCGTGCTAAGCCTTCTATGACATGAGCATTATCGGCGACGACGGACAAATTACACCGTCTGGCCAGGTTCGCTAACCGAGCCAATTTACTTGCCCCCAGAATATTGTAAGAGATGAGGATGTCTTGAATTCCAGCATCTGCCATGATTTCTGCCTCGCCAATTTTTTGACAAGTTATGCCCACAGCGCCAGCGGCTATCTGTAGCTTTGCCATCGAGGGAAGTTTGTGGGTTTTGATGTGGGGCCGTAAGGCGATGTTGTGTTGATCGCAGTGCTTTTGAAGGCGCTTGATGTTCTTTTTCGCCACCGCTAGGTCGATAACTACCGCAGGTGTTTCTATGGCTTGGTCAGAATTCATTCGGGAAATTCTTTCAGTTCGAAGAGCGTAATATCATAAAGTTGGTTAGTCCCCGATAGGCTGTGGGTCTGTATTCCCGTGGAGTGCGGTCAAGCTGGCGCGTATCCGGCGGAGAGTTTCCTTTGCCTTATCGGGCATTTTTCTGGCAACCGAGGCCGCGAGAATGTCGATGATAGCTAAGAAGACCAGCCGGGATGCCGTTGGTTTATAGATATCAGGGTCTTCAGGAAGATCGATGCCTATCGTATGAGAGCATGTCTCTGATAATTCCGAGTTGGGCCGGGTCAGGCAAATCGTCGCCGCGCCGTATTGATTAGCAATTTTTGCGGTATCAATCAGAGCCCTCGGTGTTCCCGTCGAAGAGATAAAAAACATGAGATCATCGGGGCCGAGGGTTGCTGCGTGCATGCGTAAGAGATAGGCATCGTTCAGGGATAGGGATGTAATACCAAGCCGGAAAAAGCGGTTGGCGGCATCAAACGCGACGGTTGTTGAGCCACCACCCACTCCACAGAAAATCAAAGTTTGAGCTTTTGTAATCGCCTCAACCGCAGTTGCGATTTGATCTGGATTTATTTGATTGTGGGCGAAATTCGTTGTGGAAATCAGTCCGGTCAAAACTTGGTCTATAGTGTTGTCAGTTCTGGGGCTTGAGTTCTCTGAACGAGAAAGATACTGCAAACTAACCGCAACGTTTTGTGCGAGTTGGATTTTAAAGTCCTTAAAGCCATCGCAACCAAGTTTTCTGCAATATCTGATAACTGTTGGCTCGCTAACTCCACATGCTTTGGCGAGGTTGCTGACACTGGTTTGACTGATGGTTTCAAGGTTTTCAAGTACATAGGTAGATACCTGCTGTTCCCGAGCTTTGAAGCTACCATCCATCTTTCTTAGTTTCGTAATGAGGTCGAATGTACCAATCAAGCGAATACCCCTTGAGTATTTCGTGTTTCGATTTTGATTATGCCTATGTGGCAATTTTCAAAAACAATATACTACGTAGTTAAATTACGCAAATATTCAAATATGTACTGTATATCGTGAATTTTGGCATGGTTTTGGACATGAAAGGCAGGGGTATGAAATTTAATTACGTAATTATGCTTTACAATGTGCGATTCTCGTCATTATATGTAGTTATGCTACATTTCGGAGAGTTGGATGAGAAAGTTTGCGACAAAGGCCAGTGAGAAGCTGAACTGGATAGTTGAGCGGTTAGTCGCATTACTCATGCTTTTGCTGGTGCTAGATGTTTGGCTGGGTGTTGTCGATCGTTACCTTTTCCATTGGCAATTACCGTGGCCAGAAGTGCTGGCGCGGTACTTGATGATATGGGCTGCATTACTCGCTATATCCGCAGGGATCGCCCGTAGAGAACATATTGGGTTATCCATACTCATTGACAGGTTGCCAACCTTCCTACGCCGTACTTGCCTTTTCTCCGTTGATATCTTCACCTTTGGCCTTTTTGCCTTTTTATGTTGGTACGGCATCGACTTTGCCAATGGTGGCAGCAGCCGTCAGGCAATGATCTTCGGCATGACGCTTGCTATGCCTTTTGCTGCAATCCCTGTTTCGGCTGCAATCGCGGCGCTTCAAGTCTTGTTTGTTGCTTTCAGAGATCAGGGACAAGTAATGACGCATACAAATGATGAGGTGATGCAATGATTGTTGGAATTGCGTTCGTTGTACTTGTCCTTATAGGTATGCCAATTGGTTTCGCGCTTGGGTTAGCGGGTGTGTTGGGGCTTATTGATATGGGGGGTGGGTCCTTCTTTGCATTGGCTCCCAGTCGTATGTTCAACGGATTAAATATCTTCCCGTTTTTGGCGATGCCCTTCTTTATTCTTGCTGGAGAGATTATGAACCATACCGGTATTACGCACCGTTTGGTTTCTCTCGCGCAGACTCTGGTTGGTCATTTTAGAGGTGGGTTGGCTCACACCAATATGCTGGCCTCAGTCTTTTTCGCCGGGCTTACCGGTGCTGCGACTGCGGATGCCGCAGCCTTTGGCAAAACGCTGGTTCCGGCAATGGTAAAGCGTGGGTACAGCCGTGATTATGCCTGTGCCGTTACCGCCGCTGGATCGATTATCGGACCTACTATTCCGCCATCCGGTTTGATGGTTGTTTATGGCTCTCTTATGGGCGTATCAATCGGAGGCCTTTTTGCCGCGGGAATACTACCGGGCTTATTGATTTGCTTGGTTTGTATGATTGTCATTGCGATTGGCGTTAAGGCAAATAATCTTCCCGAAGCAGAAAAACGTGCAAGCCTAAGAGAGTTTTTGACCGTATTTAAGTCGTCTATTCTTGCCCTGTTCATGCCAGTAATCATTCTTGGCGGCATTCTTGGAGGCATTGTTACTCCGACAGAGGCTGCGTCAATTGCCGTTGCTTATGCGCTCTTCATCGGCGTGTTCGTTTATCGCTCAATTTCCGTTCCAGATTTTATCGGCATGCTCATTCGCACGGCGAGAATTACCGGGGTTATTTTTGTTATCATTGCCTTTGCTGCAATTCTTGGCTGGTGGTTGAGCTTTAACCGCATTCCTCAAGAACTTGCAGAGGCGATTGTTTCTGTCTCGGATAACAAATACATCATCATTGCCCTTATCATTGGAATGCTTTTGGCCGTCGGTATGGTGATGGACATTACGGCAATCTTGATACTGCTTGCCCCTGTACTCGTACCTTTGACCGAACAGGTCGGCCTAGAGCCAATCCATGCCGGGATCATATTCGTCCTTGCCTTAAATATCTCTTTAATGACACCACCAGTAGGCGCGTGCCTCTTTGTTCTTTCGTCAGTCACAGGCGAAAAGCTTGAACGCATAGCCGCAAAGTTGTGGCCATTTTTAATCGCCGAAGTATCAATTTTATTCATTTTTGCTTTTTGGGAGGACCTTGCTTTGGCTCTTCCTCGCATGCTGGGATTTGTTTAATCCCAGAAATTGAGGGAGGGCGACTGCTCCCCGTCCTATTGGGGTATGTGACCAATGGAATGAAACAGACGCTAAGTGTGGGAAACAAAATTATAAAAATATTGGGAGACGTAACAATGACGTTTATGAAAAAAGTAGCATCATCGGTCGCAGTAGGTGCACTGTTGTGTGCAAGTATCAGCGGCGCAATGGCGGGGCCAAAAATTCTTAAATTTGGTCACGACAATAAACTGGACCCCTTTGAAAATCCGGCCCACGCTTGTACAGCCGTTTTTGCCAATATCGTCGAAGCGGATACCAATGGCTCTATTGAAGTTGAAGTTTATCCTTCAAACCAACTCGGTTCAGCAAAAGAGCACGTTCAGCTCGTACGTGATAATGTTATCCAGGCAACATTGACATCCACGGGGGCTATTTCATCTTACTATCCGCGTATTGATGTCTTGAACCTTGCCTTTGCTTTCGACCACAATGCGGCAACCTATGACGTGTTTGATGGTCCTTTTGGTGCCGAGCTTTCTCGAGATATCGAAGCTTCCGTTAGCGGCGTTAAAGTTCTTGGTTTTCCTGATACGGGTGGCTTCTTCGCTGTAACAAACTCAAAACACGCCATTAAAAATCTTGAAGATTTTAAAGGTATTCGTGTCCGTACCATGACGTTGCCGTCGCACCAGAAAATCATTCAATCTCTGGGTGGTGAAGCTTATCCTTTGGCTTGGGGAGAGGTATATTCAGGTCTTCAAACAGGTGTGATTGATGGGCAAATGAACCCTGTTCCAATTATCTCTTTTGCAAAATTTGCCGAAGTTCAGAAGTACATGACGCTCACAAATCACCTTTTTGCACCTTATACTTTTATGGTTTCCAAAACGTTCTGGGATGATTTGACCGCTGATGAACAGCGCGTACTTAATTATGCGGCGAACTCTTGTGTTGTTGCTAGCCGTGGTTTGAGCCGTGTTATCGAAGCGTCCGACCGTGGCCTTGCAGGCTTGAAAGACAAGATTGAAGTAACAGCTCTTTCAGCGGAATCTCGTGATCAGTTCAAGTCAGCAGCTCAGCCTGTTGTTCTAAAACACATCGAAGAAACTCTCGGTGCTGAAGGGGTTGCCCTGCTGGGGCTGTTCCAAAAAGAACTCGGTAATGCCAATACGCGGAGCTACCTAAAATAAGCTCCGTTAGGAAAGGGGGAGGTAGTGTGTTTCTCCCCTTTTCATTTCAATACGATTGATAAAAATATTATTGTGAGGTTTCCCTGTGCGGGTATTTTGCGCATCCGTTGCGACAGAAACGAATACATTTTCTCCTTTGCGGGCAGACATAAGTGATTTCATGGAAAGCTTTTATGCTGCCCCGGGTGATCACCCCGAGACGCCAACATTGTGTAGCGCGGTATTTCCTGTTTGCCGCCGTCGATCTCAGGCGGAAGGGTGGGACCTAATTGAAGGAACGGCGACATGGGCGGAACCGGGTGGAATTGTTAACGCGCAGACTTGGGATCGATTACGAACTGAAGTTCTGGATCAATTGAAAGAAGCTTTACCTGTTGATGCTGTTGTCCTTGGTTTACACGGCGCAATGGTTGCGCAGAATTGCCAGGATTGTGAGGGGGAGTTACTCTCGAAAGTACGTGAGATCGTTGGACCTGATGTCATCATCGGAGCAACGTTGGATCCCCACAGTCACCTTTCAAAAAAGAGAACTGATTCAGCAGACATTTTGGTAGCGTTCAAGGAGTTTCCTCATACGGATTTTGTTGAACGGGCTGAAGATTGTGTTGATCTGGTCCTGCGTGCGGTAAAAGGTGAGATCAGACCCGTAATTCACGTTGCTGATTGCAACATGATTGAAGTGCTGCCAACCAGTCGCGAGCCGATGCGTAGTTTTGTTGATAAATTACAGGATCTTGAAGGGGAAAATGGAGTTCTGTCGCTTTCGGTAATTCATGGTTTTATGGCTGGGGATGTCCCGGATATGGGAACAAAGGTGTTCGTTGTTGCTGAAAACAACACTGATCTTCCAGCACAGCTCGTAAAAAATTTGAGCCAGGAACTTTATTCGTTTAGAGGAAGGACACGGCCAGAGTTTATATCCCCGCATGAAGCCGTAGATAAGGCCATCAAAGCGGATGTCGGCCCCATCGTTATTGCTGACGTTTGGGATAATCCTGGTGGTGGAGTGCCCGGCGATTCCACAATACTCCTGCGGACGCTTATTGATCACAATGTGCGGGATGCCGCGGTAGGCACAATCTGGGATCCTATGGCGGTACGGACATGTATTTCGGCTGGCGAGGGAGCTACGTTGAAATTACGTTTTGGCAGCAAGATGTCAGACACGGCTGGTCCGCCAATCGACGCAGAGATTAAGGTGCTTAAGATTGTCCGGGATGCGACCCAGGATTTTGGGAAATCTATTGTCCCATTGGGTGATTCTGTTGCGATCGACTATAAGGGTATTACAGTTATCCTCAATTCAAACCGTAGCCAGAGTTTTGATCCCAGTCTTTTTAGTAATCTTGGCGTTGATCCCAAGTCTAAAAAAATACTGGTGATAAAATCGACAAACCATTTTTATGATGGTTTTAAACCCATTGCCGCCGAGATTTTATACGCAAGCGTTGACGGCCCTTACCCAAATGATCCGCGCACAACGAATTATTGTTATGCGCGGAGGGACATCTGGCCGAGAATAAGCTGAGTGTGTTCTAAGTTTGATTACAATCTTTTTCAGAGATATCCCAAAACAGGCCAGCCATGTTTCTGAGCCCATCGCGGGATATAGATTTCAAGATATGTTCATCTGGCGCGTGTTGAGAGCATCCACCATAAGAATGAGGCACCCATACTGTTGGTAACTCCAGGATATCACTGAAGGTATCATTGGGGAGTGATCCAGCCAGGTTGGGTAATATGTGTGGTTTCTTTCCGCTGGTTTTTGATATTGATTCCGCGGCGAACTTTACCCAGGGATGATCCGGATCCAGGCGCGTTGCTTTGAAACACAGATCATCACCGGGCTTAATCGTTACGTTCGAAAATCCATTTTTATCAAGGTAGTTGCGTAGAGCAGGAAGAATTTGATCTGCGTCTGTACCAACGACAAAGCGTAACTGACAATGTGCAGAGGCACTGCCCGAAATAGCGTTTACAGGTGCTTCGGGGACACCGGATTTCATGGCAAGAACAGAAAAAGAGTTCCAGCCAAACGCCCGTTCTGCTGGAGTGAGATCTTCCTCTCCCCAATCTTCATTTATTTCTGGACCGCCCTCAATAGGGAGCCCCTTTAAAATCTCTTTGATTTCAGGGGTGAGGCTTGTAGGGCGCCAATCCTTAATTTGGATCTGGCCTCTGGCATCAGAAATGGATGCGATAGCGTGGGCCAGGATAATTGCTGGATCAGCAAGCAGGCCACCCCAGTTTCCAGAGTGGTTTGCGCCTTCACGTAAATTGACTTCTAGATCGAAGTTGATAGCTCCCCGGGTCCCCATAAACAGGGTTGGTGTGTCCGGATGTAGGCGTGGTCCATCAGAGGCGATAAGGACATCGGCTTTCAGACGTTCTTTGTGTTCATTAAAGAAATCAGCAAGGCCTGCAGATCCAGTTTCTTCAGAAGTCTCTATGACCACTTTAACGTTGAAGCCAAGATTGCCGCGTTCTTCAAGTAGGCAGGACAGTGCCGAGAGATTAATGAGGTGTTGGCATTTGTTATCGGCTGTGCCGCGTCCATATATTTTTTCACCCTCGACGACAACCTTGAAAGGATGCAGGCCTTCACGCCATTGATCCGTTCGAGAGCGAATAACATCGCCATGACCGTAAGTCAGAATTGTTTGAAATGCAGGATCTTCGATACGCTCACTAACAAGGATTGGGCCACCGTTTTGATCCGGGTTTTCAAATACTTCAGATGCGAAGCCCAAGGAAGAAAGCAAGGGTGTCATCTCTTCGATGAGATAGCGATATAATTCTTCGCGCTGGTCGGCATTCTGGCTCTCGGTTTCAATGGCAACCAAACGGGTTAGGTCCTCAAGAAAGGTGCCATTATCAAAATAACTTTCAGCTCTTTGGATCGTCCCGCTACGTGTTGTCATTTACTTCGTTCTTTCTGATACAGCATCGCCCCAGGGAGACATAATTTCAGTGCATCCCATATTGTTTTCTTTTTCTCGTAGCACACCGGCTGGGCAAGCAAAGGCATAAGGAAATGCCGTGCGTTTGGTGGTTGTTACCTGGTTGTTGCTGGATAAGGCTGCGATGATTTCAGAGGAAAGGTTTTCATCGGCAACAATGGTATCACCGCCCGAAACATCCATTCTTGGATGATGGAAAGCGTCCTCTAGGCTCATGTCAAAGTCGGTGAGGAAAGAAGAAAGATGCATGACTGCGGGCATGATCTTGCGGCCCCCAGAAGCACCCAAGGCGAAACGTCTGCCCCCCTTCTCGCCAATGACAGGGCAGACATTCATGAGGCATCGTTTGTCCGGTGCCAGGGAGTTGGGATGCCCTGGTTCTGGATCAAACCACATGATGCCGTTGTTCATCAAAAATCCAGTAGAGGGCGAAACAACGCGGGAGCCAAATAGAGACAGCAAGGTCTGCGTCATTGACACCATATTACCGTGGCGATCGACGATGGAAAAATGGGTCGTGCAAGAGGGAGAATGCGGAGCATCTTGGTCGCCCATACTTACAAGGCGGCGTTCGTAGGAGGATTGCAGGGCCTTGGCATAGGATTGGAATGCTTCAGCAGATGGCTTCATACCCAGTTCCTGACTGGGATCAAACATATTTTCAAGCTGGCCGAGAGTGTCTGCAAGAGTTGGTCCGGCCGTTAAAGTTGGCGTCGCGAGGATACGGCTTCCCCGATAGGGAATGTCCAGTGGTTCTTCAAAGGCAACGGAATAGGCCGCGAGGTCTTCCATGGAAAGAAAGCCGCCTTTATCCTGAACATCCTTTACCATGGCAGCGGCGATATCTCCGGTGTAGAAATCCTGAGCTCCGGCCTCTCCTAGCTGTGTTAATGTGCTTGCGACTTTGGACAGGCTAATACGTTTTTCAGAAAGGGCCGTCCAGCCTGCGATTGTTGGCCACTGGCCGTCTTCAAGAAACATGGTAGCGGCATCGGGATCTACGCTGAGCGCACGGGTCGCTGAGGCGATCACGAGGGCTGCGTACCAATCAACGTGAAGTCCGGCTTTCGCTTCTTTGATCGCGGGTTGAAGCAAGTCATTCCAAGACATTTTTCCAAAAGCATCGTGTGCTAGCGATGCTCCTGCAACTGTTCCGGGGACTGCTATTGATAGAGGGCCTTGAACGTTTTTGTCGCCAACGACCGATTTCCAGGGAAAAAGATCAGCAGCTTTCCCATCCTTTGCTAGAGGGAAAGCCTTCGTGTCCAGTGCCTTGGGCGACTTCATGCCATAGGTGAGGGCGTAGGCCTTTTGCTCATCCGCCCGCCATATCATCATGGCACCTCCGCCGGCAGGACCACTCATCCAAGGCTCAAGAACGCCCATGGCAAAAGAAACCGCGACTGCAGCGTCAACCGCATCTCCGCCATCTTCGAGAACTGCGGCACCAATTTCAGCAGCTTTGACATGCTGTGCTGCGACAACACCCCCTGTGGTTACAGATACAGGCTTGCGGATAGTTTGAGATCTGGAAAAGTTATGGGTCAAAGGAATAGTCTTTCGGTGTGGAGGGGGCTTTGTTAATTCGTGAATATTTTGTCCTTCTTAATTGGATTGGTCAAAGGGCATATCGTTTCTTTTCAGATTATATGATTTATGAGCAAATAAAATTGTGAGCCTTGTAAATGAACATTGCTAATATTTTTCAATTATCTCGGTTAACCATATTTATTTGTTAACAAGATGCTCTTATCCTGATGGAAGTTCTAACAATGATGTCTTGAGATCCTCTGAGACATTATCATGCAATGAACGAACATTTTTCAGCTTCGGGGAAGGGGATAAGTATGCTCGAGATCGTATCGCTTCTGGCGGCATCCGTAATGGCGGTTTTGTTGTTCAGTCGATTGGGTCTTGGCTCTGTCCTTGGGTATCTATTTGCGGGTGCTGTAATCGGACCTGCTGGACTTGCTCTTGTTAACGACGCGACCTACATGCGCCACATTGGTGAATTTGGTGTTATTTTTCTGCTCTTCCTCATTGGTATTGAGATCAAACCCCAGCGTTTATGGGTGCTCCGAAAGCTGGTCTTGGGCCTTGGGGGATTACAAGTAGCTATTTCCGGATTGTTGATTGCAGCACTTGCTTATTTTGCTTTGGGGATTGCGAAGGAAACAGCCTTGGTTATCGGGTTTGGCCTAGCGCTTTCATCGACCGCTTTCGGTGTACAAATCCTGGCTGACAAGCACCAAACCACCAGTCATTGGGGCCGTGTCAGTTTCTCGATCCTTCTTTTTCAAGATTTGGCCGTTGTCCCTCTTTTGATTCTTTTGCCTCTTTTGGCGCTCGGGGAAATGCGTTTCTCGGTCTCTATGGGATTCGCGTTGGTTCAGTCGATCGGAATTTTCATTTCGGTACTTGTTGTCGGGCGGTTTGCGATTAATCCCTTGTTACATACGATTGCGCATAGCAAGAACAGTGATGTATTTGTCGCGACAGCCCTTTTGCTGGTGCTTGGATTTGCCTGGGTGATGGAATTAGTGGGGTTATCCATGGCTATGGGGGCCTTTATCGCTGGGGTTCTGTTGTCAGAGTCCGAGTACAAGCAACAGATTGAAGCAGATATCATGCCTTTTCGTGGTCTGCTTCTAGGGCTTTTCTTTATGAGCGTTGGCATGTCGTTTGTGCCTGAATCTCTGTTTGCTAATTACGAACAGGTTATTCTGGGCGCTCTGGCCCTGATCGCAATTAAAGCTCTGGTTATCATTGCCTTGGCAAAATCATGGAAGATACCACTGTCGATTGCCGTGAGAAGCGGATTCTTGTTGTCTCAAGCTGGTGAATTTGGCTTTGTTCTCTTTACCCTGGGGGACAGCCTTGGCCTTTTACCTGAAGGGATGATGGAAACCCTCATCGCCGTTATTGTGCTGAGCATGGTTATGACCCCTCCTATGGTAAGGGCTGGTGAGATTATCGCTGAAAGGCTTAAGTCGGCGGCTTCATATGCCATGGAAACGTCTGAGCCGGTACCTGAGCGGCCAGTTATTATTGCAGGATTTGGCAGGGTCGGCGAAGTGATCGCAGGTATGCTTCGAAACGTTGACGTGAGCTGTGTTGCCGTTGATATGGACGCAAAAAAAGTCGCTGAGGGGAGACGGCTTGGCTACAATGTCTTGTTTGGTGATGCCAGTCGGCCCGAGATCTTACGGGCGGTGGGCGCTGTTCGTGCACGTCTTATGGTTATAACGCTTGATGATTACAAAGCGGCGGAAGCTGTCGTTCGTACAATGAAACGCTTGTATCCAGATGTTCCCTTGCATGTCCGTGTCCGCGATTGGGATGACGCGGATCATTTTACCGAGCTTGGGGCCTCGCATGCGATACCGGAAACCGTGGAAGCGAGCTTACGTTTAGGAGCCTCTACCCTTGAAGCTGCAGGGGTCGGAGAGGATGAGCGGCGGGATTTGTTTGAGTATCTTCGTGAAGGGGATTACGAGAAGCTCAGAGATTATCACAAGCTCTGATCTATGTTTTTTGATTAATTTTGTACATTATATTACCACTCAGTAATCAGATTTTGAGACACTGCCACGGCCTTTTTTGATTGCGCCAAGCTGCTTTTTTTGTCATTGCGTTTTGTTTTTACTGATCTACTTGGTTTCGTTGGGCGGCGGCTCTTTTGATGAGCTCAACCAACCTTTCTCGAGCGTCCTGACGATTGTGATCTTGGCTGCGATGACTGTTGGCGGTGATGATAATCTCGCCGCCTAGGGTCATAAGATGGCTGGCCAGAATACAAAGGCGGTTGAAGACAAAAGTCGTTATGGCAGGACTGGTTTTGGCATTAAAACACGTTGGACTGCGGTCGATGCTTTGTTAATGTTTCGTACTATTATGCAGTACTGAGTCCAAACGGTAATAATTTACCTAATTTTAATTTGAAAAAATTTAGTGGTTGGATATCAAATATCCTCTTAAATAATTGTATTTTTTAGTTTGGTCTGTCGTCAAAACTTTATGAGTATGAAGATGTGTTGATAAATGCGTAAACCTTAGGTTTGTGCGCGCGTCTTGAATTTTTTCTAATAATATACGCAGTTTTATTTGATCAATTGTCTTATTTTTGAAGGATTGTCCAAGTTCTTGTTCAAGGGCAATTAATTTCTCTCCCTGTACAACAGCTGTTGCTTTCATTTGATCAAATAGTTTCTGAATTTTTTTTACTTGTTGGAGGGTGAGGTGGAGTTCTTCCTTCATTTTCAGTATATGTGATGGCCCCGGTATTCCATTTAATTCGGCCGCTTTGGCTAGCCCCCAGCCGCGACCCGCTTGTAATTCGTCTATGTCCTCAGCAGATAAGCTTTTTATACTTCTCTGTTCCTCGCCGAGATATTTTGAAACATGCCCATGGTTTATGCTTTGAGCAAAGGTAGGTGTTGTGAGGAGCAATAAAGCCACTGGTAATAGAAACTTGAACACGAAATTTTCTCATTTGTAATTGTTGATCATGTTTATTCTTGTCTGACTAAACGAAATTGAGACATGATAGTTATCATGTCAGAAGATTTTATTGAAAAAATAATTCCAAAAATTAAAATCACAAAAAAGATCGAACAAAACAGTTATCTGTTTTATCAAAACGATGCTGTATGTTCAGTCTATATTGTGGATGCTGGATTAGTCGAATTAACACGCAATCTGCACGATGGGACATCAATCGTTTTACAGCGTGCTGGAGATCGAACAATCCTAGCTGAAGCGTCCGTTTATTCCCAAATATATCATTGCGATGCTTTCGCCAAATACTCCTCTACCGTATTTGTATTACCGAAGGCGACGTTTCTGAAATTTCTTCGTGATGATGAGGAACTGTCATTGATGTGGGGGAAAAAACTTGCCCAAGAAATTCAGTCAACTCGCAACCGATTGGAAATTTTATCGCGACACACGGTATCAGATCGCTTAGATGGTTGGTTGGTTCTGAATGATAGCGAAATGCCACTAAAGGGAGAATGGAAAAGCATCGCTTCACAAATTGGGGTAAGTCCAGAATCCCTGTATCGCGAATTAGCAAAAAGAAGAAAAAATGCTAAAAATCTGACTTAAAAACACTGCCACGTCCTTTTTTGATCGCGCCGCGCTGCTTCTTCTTGTCGGTGCGTTTTGTTTTTGCTGATCTACTTGGTTTTGTTGGGCGGCGGCTTTTTTGCTGGATGGTGGCTTTTTTAATGAACTCAACCAGCCTTTCTCGAGCGTCCTGACGATTACGATCTTGGCTGCGATGACTGTTGGCAGTGATGATAATTTCACCGTCTTGGGTCATAAGATGGCTGGCTAGAATACAAAGGCGGTTGAAGACAAAAGTCGATATGGCTGGACTGGTTTTGGCATTGAAACGCAGTTGGACTGCGGTCGATACTTTGTTGACATTTTGTCCACCAGAGCCAGAAGCCCGAATAAAGGTTTCTTCCAGTTCATCTGGATCAATTTGTATTTGGTTTGTGACCCGGATCATGGGTTTGTTCTACTGTCTCTATTAAGGAAAGATGTATTGTTACAAATGAGTAACATGACTACTGCTCTTATGCACCTGTAATGGAAGTGTCGCCCTGTTGGCTATTAGTGTGTAACTCTATCACCAAATAACGCATCCACCTGAAACGAGTTATATATTAACAGAGATCGATGGGGGAATTCGCAGATACCATAAAGGATCTCGATATTGAGACCAATTGGTCTGTTTTATTTGAGTGTCTTCAAACTTGAGAGAATAAAGCGTACGATTGCGTCGAGTTTTTCTTTGCTTGCCCCGGATTTTACAGAAGATCTCAGACCTGCAATGTTGCAAACCAAGAAGGCGGCCAATTCTTGTGAACTGTTATCTTGAGGAATATCCCCTTCGCTTTGGGCTCGGATAATAGCCTGTTCGAATAAGTCTTCAAATGTACTGAAGCGATCAATAACCAGTTTTTTTATTTCCAGATCCCGAACACGCCATTCGTTAATAGAGTTGATGAGCAGGCACCCTCTAGGTTCAGGTGTGCGGTCTCCTTCGTGGGCGATATACAGGAGAATATCGTTAATAAAGGCCCAGCCAGAATTCTTGGCCTCTAAGCCTTTCTTCATAGATGCATGAAGTTTTTCTGAATAGTAATCAATGGACATTTCAAAGAGTTTTTGTTTACTGCCAAAGACCTTGTAAAGGCTGCTTTTTGATAAGCCGGTTGCCGCCAGTAAATTATGTAATGACGTGCTTTCGTAGCCTTGGGTCCAAAACAGCTCCATGGCTTGATCAAGCGCTATATCAATATCAAATTCGCGTGGACGTCCTAACATCATGCTCTATTTAGGGACCTAACGGTCTTTTTGTCAAGATTGCCTTGAGAATTATGCGCCATCGGTTGTGGGGAAAAGAGTAATTGGGTCGCCCTCTTTCCATACCGGGTATTTGTTCAGTATGTTTGTGAAAGCCGGACTGTTTAGAAAATCATCGAGCCAGGTTTTTAAATTTGAATAGGGTGTTTGCCCAAACCAAACTCGGTCAACATTGGCGAATTGTCTCACAAAGGGGGCGATCGCCATGTCTGCCAGGGAAATTCGATCTCCAAATAAATATGGCGACGCTGTCAGGCGTTGATCAAGCTCTTGAAGAAAAGATTCCGCTTTATGTCTATGGTCTAAGGGATCGGTGTTTTCATAACGCGGGGCATATTTATAACGGTCCAAGTGACATTTGAAATTGCTTTCACACCTTTTTATTAAGGTGAGCATCTCTTCTAGGTTTTTGTGTTTTGGGGATAGAAAAGCCTCGGGATCATTCTGCTTGAGTGCCCAAAGCATGATATCGAGGCTTTCCTCAATGACGGTACCATCGGAAAGAATAAGGACTGGTACTGTACCTTTTGGTGAAGCCTGTAGCATGTGACTTGGCTTATCTCGAAGGACGATTTCTCGCAATTCACATTGTTGATTGCTGCCTTGTAGGCCTAGTCTGGCGCGCATAGCGTAAGGACAACGTCGAAAGCTATATAAAATGGGGAGTTGGTTTGTCATGCTATCTGCGGTCGTGTTCAAAGAGTGAATAGAGCTAAGCAACAATGAAGCAGGCATACTCACTCTTAGCAACATTTCATTTCATATTGGACGATCGAGGGATTATAAAATTAATCAATTGATGGGAAAATAATCCCTAGGTACTATTGCGAATAGCTGTGAGATGAAGATGTAACTATATATTTACGATAGAGAGTTGTCGTGTAGGGGAATTCTTATAAGGGGGCTGGTTTTGGTAGGATTTTTAATAATCGATTAAAAGGTAATTTTGTAATCATACAGAATTGTTGTGACGAGATGATACAAGAATATAAACGATCAACGACCTTAGACTTCTTGGATGATTGCCCAGATAAGATATTGTCGTTTTATAATTATTGGGACTCAAAGCGCCACGGCCGCATGATGCCTTCGCGCTCAGACCTCGACCCTATAGAAATGAAAACCTTTTTATCAAGTCTCATTCTGGTCGACGTGAAGCACGAGCCATTAAATTTTATATACCGATTGGTCGGAACCAAAGAAGTAAGTGCGCGCGGTTTTGATCCGACGGGCTGCGAAGTTCGAGAAGGAGTTTTGGGAACGACGGTTGAAGACGTATTGACCAATTATGAAATTGTCTCGGAAAAGAAATGCCCGGTCTTTGATCAAGAGGGGGTGCTCTCTGAAGTGGCTTCCTTACGGCAAGGCGACGTAATTTTCCTGCCACTATCAGACGATGATGATACTGTAAATATGGTTGTTGCTTATACGAATTTCATTCATCTATAGCTCAAAAAAATATAGGTAATAAAAAGGAAGGCAACCGTGAGGCTGCCTTCCTTTTTTATTAAGTTCTGAAGATTAAACGTTGAGCTGTTAAGCGGCCTGACGTTTTGTAAATCTTTTTTGAGATCTGTTCTCGCCGTTTGCATTTTGTGCAGGGCGACCACCAAATCCAGCACCGTTGCGAGGCTTAGCTGGGCCACCGCGTCCGCGGCCACCTGCACCGGGTTTGCCGCCGCCGCCTGGTTTGGCAAAGGAACGTCCGCGACGATTAGCTGGTTTTTGCGAATAAGCATCACGGCTGCTGATTTCAACGTGGAAAGGGTGATCCTTTTCTACGGTGATATCCTGGCGGATTGATTTTTCAATCCGTTTAAGTGTGCCAATTTCTTTTGGAGAGCAGAATGAATAGGCATCACCTACTGCATCTGCACGCCCAGTACGCCCAATACGGTGTACGTAGTTTTCAGGATCAGTAGGAAGGTCAATATTAACAACAACTTTAATGTCTTTTACGTCAATACCGCGAGCTGCAACATCTGTAGCAACCAAAACATCGATGTCACCACGACGGAACTTATTCATTACCTTGGTACGAATACGTTGTTGCTTGTCACCATGGATGGCATCGACTTTACGGCCCTCTTCACGAAGAGCGTCACACCAGCGATCGCACTCTGCTTTTGTTTGCATGAAAACTAGGACGCGTTCGCCAGGGTGTTTGTCGAGAACGTGACCAAGAAGGGCCTGTTTTTGACCGCCATGAACATAAAATGCGCGCTGTGTAACGTTTGCAGCAGTAGTAGATTCTTTTGCTGTTTCGATACGAACTGGGTTCGTCAGCAATTTGCTGATCAAACGATCAACTGATTTAGGCATAGTAGCTGAGAAAAGAACCGTCTGGTGTTCTTTAGGCAGACTGTTTGCGATTTCGGTTACTTCATCAGAAAAACCGAGATCGAGCATGCGATCTGCTTCGTCGAGGATCAGTGTTGTTGTGTGATCGAATTTAACAGAGCCACGTTTTACGTGATCGATAAGACGACCAGGTGTCGCAACCAAGATGTTCACGCCGCGATTAAGATCACGGAACTGAGGGAACATCGGGGCGCCACCGGTTACAGTAGTGTAATGCAAAGGTAGGAACTTCGTGAAGGCACGAAGAACTTGACCAATTTGCAGAGCAATTTCACGGGTCGGTGCCAGGATGAGAGCTTGCGGATGATTTGGAGTGTAGCGCTCTTTGTTTTCAGCTAGACGTTGAAGTAGCGGAAGTACAAAAGCTGCTGTTTTACCGCCACCAGTCTGAGACAGACCAATGACATCTTTGCCAGCCATCAGAACTGGAATAGCTTGAGATTGAATAGCTGTAGGCGCAGTGAAACCTTGTGCGTCGATAGCACGTTGAAGCGGCTCAATAAGATTGAGCTCGGAAAACTGAGTCATGCAGGAAAAGTCCTTTAAAAGCATGGTGAAGGCTATACCTGGATCAATCTAGCTCTTCGCCGCACTTTTGGAGACATAATGTCCAACACAAGGATAAGCGCAATAGATCAAGGCGGGGTCATTATTAAAACCCCTTTTCAGAGCGTATAATACATAGGACAAGCCCACGCATTTCCGCGAAGTGAGGCAGCAATATAGGAATGGCTTCAGCGGGTCAAGCCAAACTAGGGGGCATCTTTTGCATGGCCCCTATGCATCTGCATGGAGAGGTTGAATATGGAAAAGTCGATACTGCTTGAAGGAGATTAGGTATGTTGCCTTGGTTCGGGATCCTCGCATCCGTAACTACTCTGTAGTCATGCTATAAATTTTATTATAAGTTGCCTGTTCATAAGGCTTGGACTACCGTTTCTGAAAAATGAGAGGGGAATTTCCCGCGCGCTATGGATGGGAACATATCGACTGGTCAGGGCTGATCAGTCTTGCTAGGTGTATAAAAAATGACCATCGACCCTAATCTTGAAAAGCTCTATAGCGTTCGAGCGGCGATTCCGACGTTTCAAGAAATTTTTGCGGAATGGGACAAACGTTCAAACGTTTTTCGTGACAAGGTCGAGGGCCATCTTGATCTGGTTTATGGATCTGGTCCGAGAGCAAAGTTGGATATCTATCCTGCTCAGGAAAAAGACGCGCCTTTGCATGTCTTTATTCATGGCGGGTATTGGCAAGCGATGGATAAAAGCCAATCCAATTTTCTTGCGGAAGCTTTTTTGGACAAAGGCGTTTCTGTTGCCATGATTGGTTATGATTTATGCCCAGATGTTTCTCTTCGAGATATCGTAGAAGAGGTCCGCCAGGGGTTTTCCTGGCTCTGGCAGCATGCAGAGGAATACGGATATGACCGAGAGAAAGTTCAAATCTCGGGCCATTCTGCAGGTGGACATTTGGTTGGGATATTGCTTGCTACAAATTGGAGTAAGTACGGGTTGCCCGAAGACGTGCACCCTATTCATAGCGCGATTGCAATCAGCGGTCTGTTTGATGTGTCCCAACTTGTCCTGACCTCAATTAATATAAAACTTGGTCTTGATAAGGACGAGGCTACAGCGCTTAGTCCTCTCTTCATGACATTTGAGAACTCTTGTCCTCTACTCCTTGCTGTTGGAGAAGATGAGAGTTCTGCTTTTCATAAACAATCGGATAATTTACGTGATACCTGGCAGAGTGAGAAAAATCTCATAGAGAGAATGTCAGTATCTGGTTGTCACCATCTATCTGTGGTCACAGAGCTCGCCAATCCAAAAAGTACCCTGTTCAATTGGAGCGTAAGCCAGCTTCAGGGCTGACTTACGCTATTTAAAGCAACCTTATCTTCTGCTTTGGGCAAAATAATAAATGTAATCGGTCAGATGCTTGTCGTTAAAGTCGACGACCTTGTTGAGAACATCTGGATTGTTATCTCGGAAACGATCCCCCGCAGCGGCGTTATCATAGTACAGCACCACAGCTTCGTCGGGTGTTGGCATGCCGTATGCTCGGGTCGTGCCAACGAATGATTCCAGTTGATAGGCATCAGCACGCGGTTGAACAGTTTCACCCAAATGAGCAAAATCGAGATCTCTTTTTTTAGGATTAGAGTTGTTGTAGTGGCTAACCTTAAGGATATAGGAGCGTTCTCCAGCGTTCCTTTTAAAAGAGGCGGAATCTTGGAAGAAAGGTGTGCCTTCCATAGCTGCAATGTAGTCAGTACCTTTGCCAAGGTCAGTCAGGAAGTCCCGCCCATTTGAGCTTCCCAATAGTGATGTCTCACAATCAAAATAGATAAATCGATTGGGTTGATCTAGGTCGATATCACCGTCCTCGGCAACAACGGGACCTTCACGAAGGATGGCACAATTCATGGATTGTGCTTTTTCTTCAAAACTTGAGAGTAGATTGTCATAGCTCGACGTGTCGTTTACTCCAAGAAGTGCAAGGATGCCATGTGAGGGCGTTTCTGCTATCGCCAGAACTGAATTCAAAAACGTGAAAGACAACGTGCAAAATAGTGTCGAAAATTTATTCAATTTGAATCTCCTGTGTTTAGGGGCAGCCGTTATTTAAACTTCGAACTCGACAATGTTGTTTTTAAAGACGTCGACAGGCGATGTATCCATTGACGTTTTGAGGGCGTTAATGCTCTCAATTGGCTTCCCCAAAAAGGCTATTGGGTGCGCAGGTTTTGGCATGGAGGGAGCGGAGCCGTTGAAGCGTGCTGTGAAGTGTTCTGGTGTCCAGAAATAATCCAGCGAAGCCAACTGTTTGCCATCGACTTCGATAGCGATGCTCATTTCTCCGTTCATGCCTTCGCGAATATCAGCTTCGATAAGAGTAGCTTGGTATTTCATCAATTTTCTCCATTTAAGGTTTGTTGTATTTGGGCTTGAGAAAAAGATGACAGAGAAGGCCTGGTTATGTAATTATCCAAAATTAAACCAGTGTGGATGAAAAATGATCCAATCTTTTAATTGGGATGACATTCGAATATTTTTGGCCTTGAGCAGATCAGGTTCTGTCAGAGGGGCGTCTCGCCGTTTGAAAGTAACCCATGCCACTGTCTCCAGGCGGTTACGAATTTTAGAAGAAACAATTGGTGTTTCACTCTTCGAACGGGTCACTCATGGGGTTAACTTAAGTGAGGTTGGGCGGGAAATATTACCTGCTGCCGAAGAGGCTGAAATTGCAATGCAAGAGCTGGATCGGCGCGTGTTTTCACGAGAGACACAGATCGCTGGTAAAGTTCGGCTCTCGATGTCAGAAACCCTGTTCCTAAGTATACTGCACCCAACAATCGCTGCGTTTCAAGAACGTTATCCTATGGTAGAGCTAACCATGGAGAGCTCAGATCTTATGGCTAAGTTGGATCAAAGAGAAGCTGATGTGGTTATTAGAATTACCCGTAATCCTCCACCAAATGCTGTGGGGCGCAGGATCGCGGAAAGCCCTCTCGCTTGTTATGCTTCATGGGGATACCTTGCCAATCGTCCGGCGTTGGATCGTTGGATATCACAGAGCTATGAAGGTGCGGCAAAACCTGTAATTCCGGCAAGAATTTCTGCGACGGCCACGTCAGCTAATTCGGTTCAAGTCATGTTACGCGATGGCATGGGAATTGGAATGCTACCCTGTTATATGGGCGATAGCGACCCCTTGCTCTGTAGAGTGCCGGATACTGAATTGGTATCCGACAACACAATGTGGGTTCTTGTACATGCCGATATCAAGGAAAACCGACGCGTCCGGGTGTTGCTCGATTTCCTTTATGAGGCAATGGAACAGTGGAAGCCTTTGATCGAGGGGGAACGCCCTCAACCTAAATACCAGATTAAAGCTCGAGGCTAGTTCGGCATCATTAGAAAAAAGAGGCTGTAAAAAATAACCCAAAAGAGGAGGAGGGCCTTAATCGCTACATTTTTAGACCACCGTTTTGATAAGTGCTTTCCAATAATATTGCTGATGAATATGACAAGGAACCATCTAAACAAACGTGCGGGTATGGAGACCGCAATAAACGCACCCATCGGGATAGATAATTGTCCTGCTTGGACGGCAAATATTTTGTAGGGAACACCGCTGATTGCGCCGGTAAAAAGACTGATCAAGCCAGACTGTTTTAAGTTGAGTTCGACGCTCTCAATCATTTCAGGGCTAATCGCGGGTAAAGTGACGATAAATAGTATGATATTTTGGGAGTATTCCTTCCCGAGGTGATAAAGAACAAGCCCCCCAATCAAGGCGCCAACCAAAGAAAATAAGGCTGATATTATTGATACTTTTAAATTGTACTTAACGCTGAGATAACTCAGAAAAACATCTGGAACGATAAAAAAGAAGGTGGCCTCGGCAAGCCCCCATAGAAAAGAGACCAGATAATTTCCTTTTAATCCCATAGGGGGAAATTACCCTGTTCTGCGAGGCCTGCCATCTGTTCTTCAAGTTGCTGCATGAATTGCTCTTTATTACCTTCCCATGTCTGGGGGGACCCGACAAAGACGTCACAAAAGAAGGGAACAAACACGGCCTCTCCTCGAGGGAGGGCTTTACCAAGGCCATGAAGGAAAAGCGGTATTATTGGGACTTCTGGATGTTTTTTACTGATCAGAGCAACCCCCTTTTTGAACCGGGTCAACTCTTCTGGGGTGCCTCGTGAACCCTCTGGAAAAATGATCAATATTTCATCACGACTTAAAGCTTCAAAACTAAGAGCGAGGGGATTGCCACCTTTCTGAGATCTTGCAACGGGGATGATGCCAATGATCTTTGTCGCAAACCAGGCGAGTAAAGGGTTTCGCAAAAAATAATCTGCTGCGGCAACAGGGCGTAATCTGGGCAATAAAGCCAGCGGAAATAAAGATAGGATTACCAAAGTATCAAGGTGTGAATTATGATTGGCCACGATGACCGCGGGCCCTTTTGAGGGCAGTCCCATACGGTTTCGTATATTTAAACCCAACCCAAGCAGAACTAACGGTCGGACAATTAGTAGAAAAAACAGGGTACGGAGTAATTTGTTCAGCATAGCTTAGTAGTAAAAATATCGGAGGAAATGAAAGAAAATGGGAGCGGTGTAGGTCAAGCTGTCAATGCGATCAAGCAAACCTCCATGGCCAGGGATTGTATTCCCTGTATCCTTTACCCTGAGATCTCGTTTAACAGCTGATATCGTTACATCCCCTATAAAACCAGAAAAAGATATTATGGCGCCTGCCAATCCAGCCATCAGTAATGACATGGGGGAAAGGTAAGGAGCTAAGGCGAGTGACAAGAGCGCAGTGGAAAACATTCCTCCTAAAAATCCTGCCCAGGTTTTTCCTGGGCTTACCTTAGGAATGATTTTCGGGCCACCAATAAGGCGTCCCCAAACATACTGAGCAACATCGTTAAATTGAGTTAATAAGACGAGCAAGAACAGAAGAGCCGCGCCACTTTTATCGAATACTGGATAGTCGGTTGAAAGGGCAGTTTCTGGAAGGACCAAGAGAAAGGCCGCATGGGATAGGCTGAATACCGTCATCATCAACCCCCAATTCAAGGTGCCGATTGCACGAAGAAAACCTTGGGTTTCTCCCTGTAAAACCATGCGAAAAGGTAGGAACAGAAATACCCAAATCGGAATGAATATGATGAACATGCCGTACCAGCCTGCATACACCCAATAGTATTGAATGGGTATCGCAATATAAGCCCAGAAAAGAACACGGCGATCCGCACGTCTTGTCGGAATCATCGAGAGATATTCTTTGAGGGCAAGAAAAGAAATCAGCCCCAGAAATACAATTGATAGAGTTCGATTAATGACGATGGCAAAGGTGAATATGGAGATCATATACCACCAGGATTTTACCCTGAGCCAAAGTTCAAGGTGGTCTTCGGGTTCTTTTCCGCGACGCATGATCGCAACGATAACTGTCGCGACTGTCAAAAGAGCGAAAACACCAGCTATGGCATATAGTAAATTTTCTGGAACGGGTAAATTTTGAATAAAATTCATGGTTGGTTTCCAGATTGATTTTTGGGCTGGCTTCCTGCTTCATTCAAGGCAAGACGAGCGCGATTAAAGACCGTGTAACAAGAGAGAAGGATCAGTAATGATAAGTAATAATCAGACCAAGGAGGCGGAATAAAGTCAAACGCTAACAACACGGCCAACAAGCCAAATGCAAAGGCCCGATCACTTTTACCAAAAGGGCCGTCGTAACGGCGAGATCCACCGATTTGCACTGAAATAACACCGATCATCTCGACGATAATACCGAGCAAAACAACGGTTGTGCAAAGGGGAGCTGAAACACCTGCAATCATCACAAACGGTATATAAAGCACTACATCGGCTATGATATCACCAAGCTCATTTAATACTGCGCCGAGGTTGCTCTTTTGATTAAATTCTCGTGCCATCATACCGTCTATGGCATTTAAGGCCATGCGGATGAAAAGAATGATCGGTAGTATAAGAAGTGGAAGGTTCTGATCAGGGGATAAGGCGATCCAAATCCCCCCTAATGCAGACAGTACAATGGCCGATATGGTTACTTGGTTGGCAGTAATGCCTCTATTCACAAGCCCACTACAAATTGGCCGTAACAGATTCTGAAACCGTGGTTTCAGATCATAAATGGTGATCACGCCTTTTCCCCCACAACACTTATTGCATGATTATGTTGGGATACTACGGCCTGAGCGTGGAAGTTGTAAATGTTTCTATGGGGATCTCAAGGAAATGTGCCACAGAAAAGGAACTGGTAAACATCTGTGGGTCTGCGAAAATGATTATTCCAGGAACCGCCGCTTTAAGTCATCAGTTGGCACTAAGCAGCTCTCACTCTTACCAAAGAAGCTATAGCGATTTTGCGCGATCCTGTCGTAAAGCCAATTATCTAGGGGAGAGGGGATTAGGCCTGAAAAGGATAGGATGCGAGCAGGATAGGGGAGAAGGGACATGCAATTAGAAAAGGCAGACATCTTCCCATAAGCACGCCCTTTGGAAATCAAAAGGTTGGTCTCAAAATTTACGGTATCTAGATTGTAGTGTCTGAAAAGCGCTTGGCCGAGTTTGGACTGACC
>OJDH01000097.1_pt1 | contig 74438 bp, 57 predicted proteins | sample 1592761 | NCBI WGS metagenome assembly OJDH01 (sample SAMN05416855, study PRJEB24817) | seawater metagenome | isolation source: Sea water | place: Canada:Atlantic | collected 2013-11 | reverse complement strand
ATCTGGCGGTTACTCTACCACCTAAGTTGGTGTCCGGGATTATTAGACCACTACACCACGTCTGTGGGGAACACCTCCACTCGACATTACCGCGCGCACCTAAAATCGGTTCATCCCCACGTCTGTGGGGAACACCCGTGCGCCCCGTTCCCATCAATGAAAACAGCCGGTTCATCCCCACGTCTGTGGGGAACACTATGCTGTGCTGTTCGATATATATCAGGGTTGCGGTTCATCCCCACGTCTGTGGGGAACACGCTGGATATGTCCCGACATCAATCCGCTGGGCCGGTTCATCCCCACGTCTGTGGGGAACACGCAGCGGCACTCACAAGCCCGGATCGCAACGCCGGTTCATCCCCACGTCTGTGGGGAACACTTCATTGCTATGTCCTTTGTTGATCTCGCCAACGGTTCATCCCCACGTCTGTGGGGAACACGCTCAGGCGCTCCTGCAGCAGGATGTTCTCAGCGGTTCATCCCCACGTCTGTGGGGAACACTCTAAATACAACCCATTGTTTTTAAAGAACTTAACAGGCCCGGATAAATCTACCGATCATCCGGGCCTGAATTTTGCCCTATTTCCGTCGAATTACGGAGTCGTTTTCTGGTTCAGATTCGCCGTACCATCATCAGGCCACAACCAAAGGCGCGAGCTTTGCCCAGCCCGTTGAGAAGCATTGGAGTAAGCAGATCAGGTTCAGTAACATTCAAGACGCCTTCGTAATCCACTGAGGCAAAACCGGCCTCGCGGGATTTCTCAGCCAGTGCATTCCACTGGTAGCCGGTACACTCCAGTCCGTGGGATATACTCAGCTGATAACCATTACGCACACCCCGGTTCGCCAGCCAGTCATATAGCGCCTGGTCTTGTACCTGCTGCAACAGCGCTGGCAACGCGATCGCATGCTCTGCGGGGTAAGCCTGGGCTAGCAGGTGTGTCAGTTGCTCAGCAGGCAGTTGCTGCAAACGCTGAATACGGGCCCGTTTCGGCCCCTGACTGCTGACCCCAGCCTGCTGACAGAGCTGTACCAGGCACTGATGCTGAGCATCCATAACCACATCATGGCTGGCCGAGTTTTTACGCCCGGGCTGCTTGCGGCTCACAATCGGATTAGCCCGCAGGCGAAACGCCAGCTGATCCCCCTCCGCCAGGCTGGGTGCGTAAGGCCGGGTTTCGATCTGAAACAATGCAGACTCGGCGACCGGCGGCGTTGAAGAAAGCACATAGAACAGCGGCAATTGCTTGCCCTGGTCGCTTTGCTGACGCTCTTCGCGGAACACGAAGGGCCGCGTCTGGCCATCAAAACCGGGAAACAGATCCCAGAGCAGCCGATGCATACCGTAACGGTTATCCATCAACATCAGCGCCAGCTGTGATTGCTCAGCAATGCCCGGTATCAGGCTAACGCGCGACATATAATTCATACGCTAACCTCCTGCCAAAGCCAGTGCTGCGCACGGCTGAACTGCCAGCGCTGGCGTGATACGGGCTGGTCATGTCGCTGGATCTGCTGGGCATTGCTCAGATCAGCCTCGCTACACAACTCCGCCGCTTCACCTTCCCAGCAATACAGTGCATCACTTTCACCCAGCCAGCGCTGTTCCTGCCATGGCTGATCCAGCACATGGGGGTGTTCATAGTTGTCCAGTGCTGCTTTATAGCCTTGCGCGGTACACAGCTGAGGAGCCAGCGGGGCTGCCAGTACGCAGGCTTTACGCCCCAGCGATAGCTGAAAACGCGGTTTACGCAGCGCGGTAGCCAGTTCGCTCAAGGCCCAGCGTGCTGCCGGGTTAGCTTTTACGGCCACCAGCCACTTGCTGTCGCAACGGTATTCCCGGCTTGAAAGCACTGTGCCGAGCCGATCATGCCCGGTTATCAGCTCATCACGCCGGGTACGGTAAACCTGTTTACCCACCGAGTCCGGGGCTTGTACGGTATGGTAATCGCGCAGGGTGGCACCGCTGCACAACTGCTTTATGGCAAACTGGTAGCCTGCATTCAGCACCTGTTGTTCTGTGTCCTGCTGGCGTGTGATGCCCAACGCAGCACCGAGTAGCCCCAGCAACGCCGAACGACCAGGGTAGTATTCACTACGGCGGGTGCCCCCCACCGCACTATCACCCCAGCTGGCCAGTGGGCCATAGAGTCGAAACACCAGATAATCCATACGCTGCCCCTTATTCGCTGACAAAGGCAAGTAACGCCGCCAGGCTGCCGGTACCGTCAACCACGTTCAATGCCTGATATCCGGCATAGCAAGGGCCATATACGGCATCAAAATTATCCCGCTGTTGACACAGTGCCTTAATGGCATCCCGGGCATAGTCCTGGCTGCTGTGCTGATCAATCGGTTTGAGAAACGCGGCAGACAATGAGCGCGGCTGTTCATCGCCTATTTCTGCCAGCGCGTAGGAGGCATAAGCGCGGCTACCGAAACTGTTCTGTTTGCCGCTGGGGGCTACTTTAAGGGTCGCTTCAGTCAGCGCGGCAATGGTTTTACGCGCCAGCGCTTCGTCACCGGCCAGGTTTTTCACCAGCAGTTCGCGATTGATGCAGATGTAGCTGTAAAACAACCCTGCGGCAAAGCCGGTTTCACCAATATGCGCCGCCCCTGCATCTTCATTGCCGTCATTGAGATCATCCACGGCGGTAAAGTAGTCATCTTCGATCACCACCGGATGTACTGAGATAGCATGCGCTACCTGGCAGGCCGCTTCGGTGTTGAAGGCCGGGCTGGAGGCCAGCATGCGCCCGAACATGGCGATGTCGGCGGCCTGATTGTCTTTACGTAACAGTGCCAGTTCAGCGGTTTCAGGCTCTCGCTGTTCGGTGATCAGGGTAGCGGTGAGGCTGTTCAGCGCCTGTTGTTCCAGCGGGCTGATGTGCACCAGCTGCTCGATCTCCAGATCTTCCAGCGGTTTATCTTTTTTGGTGGCCTTCAGTTTGCCGAACACCGCGGCCAGGGCCTGGGCCCACTTTTTCGCTTTAGTCTCACTGATACCGCCCGCCAGCATCTGCTCATACACCTTAATACCGAGCATTTTGGTGCGACAGCCCAGGTGATCAGCCAGCGCAGACTGGAACAGTTCCGAGGTACGCCAGTGCCGTTTCAGGCTCTGCGATGACACCCGCAGACGATCGACACCGCCCATTTTGGCGGTTTTCGGCCGGCCCATATCATCGCGGTTAAGGTTAGCCGGTGGGTAAGAAGTCAGCAGGTGCAGCTGGATAAAGCGGTTGTTGGTATCCGTCATGATGTTGTCCTTAACAATGAATTCAGTTAGCCGGTAACGCGGCGTAATAGTCTTGTGCCCAGCATACGGCCAGCCGTTTGATGGGCTGGCGGTTCACGCCGTAACGGTGCTCCTGGCACCAGTGCAGAATACTGTCGGCCAGCGAGACGATATTCACCTTCCCTTTGAGCAGCGCAATCGCCCGTACCAGGTTACGGTAGAACTCGTCGTGATCACGGCTTTTTTGCAGGCGCGTAAAGCGGGCTTCGCTCATCGGGGCTTTACCGCCCGTCTCCGCTGGCGTCGCCAGCTGAGCAGCAAAAGAAAACTTGCCATGGTGGCGTTTACTGTGGGCCAGGGCCCCGGCAACCATGGCTACGGCGACCAGGGTGTCGGCGTCATGGGCAGTACAGTGCGGGATACCACGGCGATGGATCAGGCTGCGCAGGCCGGGGCTCAATACCAGTTCATCCGGGCCCTGGGCACGGCGCAGGGTTGCCCGTTCAGCCTGGCCGCCTTTGCCACTGTCCTGGGCGTTGTGCAGCCAGAGAAACCACTGCTCCAGTGCTTCGGCAGCGGCCTGGTGCTGGGAAAAACGAAATTTCAGATTAAGCTCGCTCATCCGCCAGCCTCCTCGGTCAGGGTTGTCTGCGCTGCCGCCGGATAGCGGGTGCGGTAATCTTTAATCAGTTTGCTTAAGTTGAACTTGCGCCCCATGGCAGCACGGGCATTTATAATCCGCTTCAGCGGTAAATCCTGAGGCGCACTTTCCAGTGTCCAGCGGTCGAAGCACTGTTGCTGACTGTGCTGCACATGACGTAGCCAGTCATTCATCAGCGGGGCGATATCGTCCACTTTCACCTGCTGGCTGAGCTGCTGTACGCAGCTAAAGAAGCGCTGCTGAGTCAACTGCCAGAACTCGTCGTCGATATAGCTGGTATCCCCTTTGAGATCTTTGGGCCGATTGGCCCAGGCCTCACGCACATGGCTGCGCAGAGTGCTCAGTGCCAGCTGGGCCACCTCCATCAACAGGCTGCAACGATCCAGTAGCCATTCCCGGTGCGCTGGGGTGCAGCTGAACAGCGGGAACTGATGGTCGTACCAGCAGCGGGCTTTCATATTGTCCATATCAAAACCAAAGCACCATAACCGGGCCCGCTGCCTGCGCTCGCCAAAGCCCAGTAAGGACTTCACCCGCGACTCATTAAACAGAGTGACCACTGCCGCCGGGCTGTCGCCATTGGTTGCCGATGCCAGCGCCAGACCAATCCAGTGCCGGTAGCCCAGCCCGCCTGGCTGTGCTTTGAGGCTGAATGAGGGTTTCAGTTTTTTCGGGTCATCCCGGTAGGGGGTCAGCGGGTGACGCCAGCCATCACTGTAGTTGGTGCCGTAGTTGCGGGTCCGGTATTGCTCCACCAGCGGTTGATCCTCCGCGCCACAGAGTGAACAACAACCTTGGGTGGTGGCCGGTAGCAGGCGGATACGCCGTGGCATACCCCAGAACATCTGCAGTGGGTGAGCATCTTCCGGGCCAGTTTCCCGGCCGGTTTTATCGGAGGTTCGGGTTGGCCCCATCCAGGGCAGTACGCGGGCTGATATGGGGTTATCCGTACGATAACGCGGGTGTTCCAGCACATTGAGCCACAGTTTTTGCCACAGTGTGGCGTCGTTATCCAATGGGCAAATCAGCGTGGTCAGGGGGCCGCCACCGCGCAGGCTGACCCGGTGTCCGGACCCACCACTGGGCGCATTAGCCTGCAGGGTAAACAAGGCTGTAGCGGTGCAGCTATGGCACAGCCCGGTAACGGTATCGCGCTTGATAAAGTGATCGAGGTTGTCTTTGATGGTTTTCGCCCCGGGCGCTTCAATCAGCAACCCGGCAATGGGTTTGATTTCACCATCAGCAAGATCAAAGTCCTGCAAAAACGCCGGGCCATCCGGGTTATGCAGAACCATGGCGGGGCTCAGGGGCGCGAACGCCTGTTGCAGGGTGGCCGGGCTGGGCGGCTCGTCATACAGCGTTTCCCAATGCTCGGCATCCTCCGGCATCACGGTTGTCTGTAATAGCCCCAGTAGCCACTGGTAGAGTGCGCCCTGAAAATCAGCGCGGGGGGCGACCAGCTCCACCACCGGGTTGTCCATTTCGGTGATCTGCCAGGGGCTGATCCAGCTGTGCTCGCCATTACGACGCCGAACCGGCAGCCATGGCTGTTCAATCAGATTCATCCTTCCTCCTATGAAAGATGGAGCGGTGCAAATATGCAGCTCTCGCAGTAAATCAGAGCCTACTCATACAGACACGCCCGTTGTAGTGTCAATCAGAGGTACAGTAAACGGCGTAACTAATCCGTTTGTTCAGAGGTCCAGCCCCCTTCCCGGCTATAGCAACCGGCCAGGCTATCCACCAGCGGCAGAATTTCGACCCAGCGTAACGCGGCAATGCTGCTTTTAAGCTGCTCAATTTCATCAAGCAGTCTGGCCGGAATCTGCTGTTGGGCCTGACGCCAGTCTTTCTCCGACAGGCTGAGCTGGCTCAGTTGCCAGCCATGTTCAGAAGCCTGAGACCAGGGCTGTAAACGTCCGTCAGTCCATCGTGCCAGTGCAACAGTCACGGTGTCCTCGCTCAGCCGGGTGGGGGTTTTTACATCGCTATTCCAGTGATCCCCGCCACTGCTACGGCTGTAGCCCTGCCCAAGATCAAGCTGATTGACCCAGCCCTGACGCGCTTCTGATCGCCGGTCGCCATCCGCATCCAGGCTGCTATCAAGTAACGCCTCGGGTACGCAGAACATCGCATCTTCACTGTACACGCCCTCAATCAGCCGCCGGGCATCCTCTGGCATCCGCAATTGCCAGGCTTGCTGCTCAAGGCAATTGAGGGTCAGCCAGAGCTGGCCCAGATCTTTATATACGTAGCCTGTGCCTTGCCAGTGGGGCTGTAACCAGTCAGCACCGGCATCCGGGCTGCCCGCAGGTGCATAGATGGCCAGCAAGGGCGCAGGGCGCTGGTCAGTTTCGGTGAGGTTGCCCGCGCGATCACGCTGGTGCCGATGCAGGCGTCCGGCACGCTGTATCAGCAGGTCAATCGGTGCCAGGTCGCTGACCATGAAATCAAAATCCAGATCCAGGCTTTGCTCAACCACCTGGGTGGCGATCAGCAGTTGTCCGGTACGTTGCGTGGCCGATGAGGTTTTGCCAAAACGCTGTAATACATCCTGCTCTACCTGCTGGCGATCACAGGCGGCAAAACGGCTGTGAAACAGGCTGAGCCTGGCGGAGTCAGCCCAGCCTTCATCGCAGGCTTGCTGCCAGGCCTGGCGGGCATCGCCCACAGTATTGCGAATCCAGCAGACACACTGGCCCTGCGCCAACGCCTGACGGATTGAATGGGTAACCGCCGCCGGCTCACCTAGCCGCTCCACAGCCAGGCTGCGACTGACTTCAGCACGGCTCAGGAGCGGCTGTTCAATCAGCTCAGCCTCAGCACTACAGCCGGTCAGCAACGGATAGTCATCCAATCCGGTACGTTGCAATGGCAGGCCGGGCTGCTGTAATCCCTGGCGAAAGGCATTACATAGTTTCTGGCGCATGTTCTGTGGCAGGGTGGCCGACAGTAAAATGGCGCTGCCGCCCTGCTGGGCATGGGCCGTCAGCAATGCCTGGAGCAGAGTCTGCATATAGGGGTCGTAGGCGTGAACTTCATCAACCAGTAATATCCGGTTGCGCAGCCCCAGCAAGCGCAGCGACTGGTGTTGAGCCGGTAATACCGCCAGCAGCGCCTGATCCAGCGTGCCTACGCCTAAATCTGCAAACAGGGCTTTTTTTCGGCTGTCAGCCAGCCAGCTGCTGCACCAGGCAGTCGCGCTTAGCTCATCAGCCTGATAGTTGTGGTCAGTTTGGGGTTGCGCTGAAAGCCGCACTGATTGCTGAAACGCTGTGGACAGTTCGCGAGCACCGTGCGCAAGCACCAGCGAGGGCTGACTGTCTTTAGTAAACAGCTGTCGATAACTCTCCTGCATCCGTTCATACATGCCATTGGCCGTGGCCATGGTGGGTAAGCCGATATAAAGCCCTTGCCCCCGTCCGGCCGTCATCAGTCGGTTACACAGGGTCAGGGCGGCTTCCGTTTTGCCCGCGCCGGTCACATCTTCCATAATCCATAATTGTGGCCCGGTGGCCAGTTCAACATCGATGGCCTGTTGCTGCAGGGGGGTTGGCTGGCGGATAAAAGGAAACAGTGACTGTATCTGATCAAAGGGCCGGGGCTTGACTGTCTTCGGCTGCATGGCTTCTGTTGCCAACAGAGCTTGCGATAATGCCTGAGCCTGCCAGTAGGCGGAGATTTCCTGGGCCTGATCCGAGTAGGGGAAATACCCCTGATCAGAACCGCTCCAGTCTGCCAGTACCGCCAGCCCGGCAAGCTGCCAGCTGACCGGCTGTAAACGCCGGGCCAGGCTGCTGTCGTTGAGGGGCGCCAGGTCCGGCTGGAACAGCTCAGTCATGGCTTCACAGTATGCCTGCGCAGCTGCCAGATCAGCGTCACTGAACCAGAAATCCAGCCCTTTGTTCGGCTCAATGGGCGGCGCACCATGATGACCGGTGACAATTTTAAGCCAGGGGCCCAGTGCCCGGCTTGCAGCCGAAGGCCGGGCCCAGCAACACTGTGGCTGCCAGGCCCCCTGTAACAGCGCAGCCATCAGATATTCCTGCCATAACGCCCAGCCCTGAGAGTCATGACGCAGGTCATAAGCGTACTGAGGATCAGGCTGCACCAGGGCGTCACTCAAGTCCGGTACCAGACCTTGAAACGCAGACGAAAACTTGCCCAGATCATGCAGTGACAGACAAAAGCAAAACCAGCGTTGTAGCCATTCAGGCTCAACCTGCAACTCAGTTGCCAGCTGCTGACATAACGGTTTGTCCGGTGCTAGCAGCTGCCAGCCAACCCCGGCCACATCCAGCCCATGCCAGGCCAGCAAATGAAAATCCGCAGCCTCTGCATCGTTAGCAGGCCGCGCCTTGCCCCAGTAGCGAAAGAACGCCGGTGTCATGAATATCCTCTCCCTGTGAAATGTGAACATGCCTTTCTGCTTATGCAGATTACAGCCGCCCGGCTCTGATGTGGTAGCATTTGCCAGGTAATCAGCTGAATACATCTGAGGGGCTGAATGTATATCGAGTTAACGGATTTACTCTGGGTAACGCTGATCTGTGGGGCCATGCTGCACTGGTGGAAAGCCCAGCAAATTAAAGAGATCGCGCTGAAAGAAGTCCGCAAGCAATGCGACGAGATGGATTTACAGTGGCTGGATCAAAGTATCGCGCTGCATGGCTTCTGGTTGCGCCGGGATGATAGTGGCACCGTCCGGGTCTGGCGCTCTTATGTGTTCAGTTTTTCCAGTACCGGTGATGATCGCTATGAAGGCCGTGTCACTCTGCTGGGTCGTAAAGTTACCGGTGTTCAGCTTGATCCCCATCGAATCTGATCCGCACTGTCATATTGAGCAAAGAATTAATGAATACAGTACAACTGACTGATCCAAAACAGCCAGGTTACGGCGAAGGTGATACATCCTATCAGGCCGCCGGCGGTTACGCCGGGCTGGTGATTCTGTGTGATGCGTTTTATAAAGCGATGGATGAGCGACCTGAGGCGGCATATATTCGCGCCATGCACCCGGCTGATCAGGTGGAGTCCAGCGAGAAGCTGGCCCGCTTTCTGGCAGGCTGGCTGGGCGGGCCCAGGTTGTATCGGGAAAAGTACGGCCCTATTCGTATTCCAGCGGCCCATGCCCACCTGGATATTGGCCCGGCGGAGCGTGATGCCTGGTTAGGCTGTATGGAGGTCGCGTTGACACAACAGCCTTACCCCGATGATTTTAAACAGTATCTGATGCAACAACTGTATGTCCCGGCGGAGCGTAGCCGCACGCGTGACTGAAGTTGTCACCGATGGAGAAGCGTGATGAGTGAAGTAAACAACCTGCGGTTGCTGGCTCAGTATAATCAGTGGATGAATGAAACCCTGTATACCGCGGCACAGGGGCTCAGCGAAGAACAGTTACGTGCTGACCAGGGGGCTTTTTTTGGCTCGGTACTGGGCACGCTGAACCACCTTCTGGTGGGTGATATTATCTGGTTGCAACGCTTTGCGACGCACCCGGCGAACTATGAATCACTGGCTAACCTCCATCATATCCCCCGCCCTAGCGCGCTGAATCAGATTCTGTTTGATGATCTGATGGAACTGCAGATGGAGCGGGAATTGCTGGATCAGCTGCTAATTGACTGGAGTTACGAGCTGCAACGTGAACAGCTGTCACAGCCATTACGCTACAAAAACACCCAGGGCACTGAGTCCGTGCGCCCTTTTGGCATGCTGGTACTGCATCTGTTCAATCATCAGACCCACCACCGAGGCCAGCTCACCACTCTGCTATCGCAGATGGGGATGGATATCGCAATTACTGACCTGCTGGCACTGATTCCTGAAGTCGAAGACTGATGGCACTGGATGAGCTGAGTCGGCAGAAGGTCTGGCAGGTGGTCGCTGCGATTCCCTGCGGCAAGGTCGCCAGTTATGGCCAGGTTGCTGAGCTGGCCGACCTTCCGCGCCAGGCCCGGGCTGTGGGAAAAATGATGAGTCAGCTTCCCAAAGATAGCCGCCTGCCCTGGTACCGGGTGATCAATGCCCAGGGGCGGATTTCGTTTCCATTTGATAGTGAGGGCTATCAACGCCAGCGCGAACGGCTGGAAAGTGAGGGCATCGAGTTCAGCGGTGAGCGCATCAACCTGAAACACTACCGCTGGGATGGACTGGCCTGACGCGGCTTATTCTGGCGGACGCAGGCGCAGATAACGGGGAAACCGTGGTTTACCGGTGTGGGTTTTACCGCTGTAACCGTAGGTGATGGTGCTGCCGATGGGCGGTGGCTCCCGCCGGTCACTGTCTTTCAGGCCGCTGCCCACTTTGAATTGAACCCCTTCGGTATTTCGCACCAGCAGTGCGCCGACCATGCCGGTATATTTTCCCCGCCCATCCAGATGGCCCAGCACCAGGGCTTCAGCATCATAACTGGGCTTGAGCTTGAGAATATCGTCACTGCGTGCCGCTCGATATAAGCCCTGCGCCCGGTTCAGCATTAACCCTTCCCCACCCTTGCCGACCACCTGTGCCAGCTCGTGCTGCAGGGCCTTTTCATCGGCCAGCCGGTAATACTGTACCGCTTCCAGCCAGCGGATATGACGCTGACCGAGCAGCAACTGCAGGGCCAGACGACGCTGTTCAAAGGTGGCAGGCACGCCCTTGTGCTGCTGGGTGGGCAGATCAAACACCATATAGTGGACTTCATCCCAGCGCGGGTCGGCAATGTTATCGCTGCGAATAATGGCGGAAATTTCATTAAAGCGGCCCCGCCCCAGCCAGAGCTCACCATCCAGCGGCTGTTCAGGAAAATCAGCGGTAAACCACTCAGGTGCCTGAATCGGATAACCACCCCGGCTACGTAACTGGCTACCGTCCCAGTACGCGCGTACGCCATCGAGTTTTTCACTGACCCAGTATTGGTCCAGTGGCATATCGACCCGCCAGGTATTAGCCAGCATCAAATGAGGTGCATTCTGCGTCGCTGCTTTCAGTGTCAGTGGCAGTGTAAACAGCACGAGCAACAACAGGGGTATTACGAAGGGTAACAGTACTTTCATGGCCAGCATCACTCCCTGAGCAGGTCAATGACAGTCGGATAGGAAGGGTTGCGTAATAGAGTAGGAGAGGCACGGTCGGCGAACAAGCATTCACCTGCCCTGTCCGACTAATGCCATCGTATTGTGGGTGATTAAGCTGCGCAGCGCTCAGCCACCCAGCTGATGAATCAGTGACTGGATGGCATCCAGCCGGGCTAAAGGCGAGTTGGACTCCAGCAGCAGCTGTTTCTCTTCGCCGGTAAATGGCAAAAACTCCGCCAGCCGATAGCCCACGTCACTGGCATCCTGGTAATCGATGTCCAGCCCCATCATTTCGATCATCGGATGCTGCTGAATGTCCTGCAGCAACTTCAGCAATACCTGGTGCTGATCTGTCATCAGAGTGGGCTCTTCAACCGGCAGGTACTCACACTGGCCCATCAGCAGGTTATCCTGTTCAGGCTGGTGGCTGTGAATACGCACTTTACGCAGGCCGCGTACATCAATGCCCAGCAGGTCATTAGGCAACGGGTGCCAGTCATTGATTTCGCAATAGCAGCCAATATCAAAGAAGGGTTCCAGCGCGCTACTGTCATCCTGTTCAGCGGTCTGGACGATAACAAAACCGGTTCCCGCTTTCAGACACTGCTTCACCATCTGCAGATAGCGCGGCTCAAAAATCTGTAATGGCAGCAGCCCACCGGGGTACAACAGAGTGGGTAGCGGAAACAACGGTAAAGTGTGCATCGAGAAACTCCGTAAGGTATCGAACTATTCTATCCCCGTCCCTGTGACGAGGCACCGCTGGTGCATAAGAATCTGATGATCGAGGGGCCAGCCCATAGCCAGCCCCCGATTTTTTATCTGCTGTCCTCCATCGCGGCAGGCACCGTGTCTGGTCGAGTGCTGATATCAGCCGCCGCCGTATCATGGATAGACAGCACCCGGTTACCGTCCAGGCGAACGCCAATATCGCGTAGCTGAGCAGGGCTGAGGGCACGCAGTTCGTCCAGTGCCTGAGCACGACGGCGGCGTTCGTTATAGCGGTTAATCGCAGCGGCAAACAGTGATAATAAAGTCATGGTAACACTCCTGAATAAAAGGCCTGAGCCTGAGTAAATAAACGGAGAATTACCGGGGAAATATCTGAAGGGAAAAAGACAATCCGCGGTAATCTCCGCGGGTTGTTGTTCATATTTCAGAAACAGCAGCCACACGGACAGGTCGCATGTTTGCATGCGTTCCATCGGTTAATATGTGGGTAAACTGATTTCATAGTCTGAACGTATTCTTTGAGTAATGAAGAAGCTGAGCAACAATAATGGCTGAACAGCGTTAGCTATTTGACGTGTTATCCGGATTAAGCACAACCCGTGCTTTAGTATATATTTCATTCAGCTGCGCCCTGCCATTCTGAATCAGTGGCTGTATTGCATCGCTCTGACCTGTGCGGCAGCGCTACATCGTATATCAGTATCGGTCAGACACAAAAAAGGCAGCCGAGGCTGCCTTTTTCAGATCAGGTGGTTAGTAAGCGATTGCTTACCACTTACCTGCGTCTTTCAGTTCCTGCAGAGCGTCGCCGATCTGAGCCAGGGAACGTACAGTCTTAACGCCTGCATCGTTCAGTGCAGCGAATTTCTCATCCGCTGTACCTTTACCGCCAGAGATAATCGCGCCAGCATGGCCCATGCGCTTACCTGCAGGTGCAGTAACACCAGCAATGTAAGAAACAACAGGCTTGGTTACATTCGCTTTGATGAATGCAGCCGCTTCTTCTTCAGCAGAACCACCGATTTCACCGATCATTACGATCGCTTTAGTCTGTGGATCATTCTGGAACATTTCCAGAATGTCGATGAAGTTGGAGCCTGGGATTGGGTCACCACCAATGCCGACACAGGTAGACTGACCGAAGCCAGCATCTGTGGTCTGTTTAACCGCTTCGTACGTCAGCGTACCGGAACGGGAAACGATGCCGATGCTGCCTGGCAGGTGGATGTGACCTGGCATGATGCCGATCTTACATTCGCCCGGGGTGATAACACCTGGGCAGTTAGGACCGATCAGGCGTACGCCCAGCTCGTCACACTTCACTTTACATTCCAGCATATCCATAACAGCGATATGCTCAGTGATGCAGACGATCAGCTTGATGCCAGCGTTAGCCGCTTCAAGGATAGAGTCTTTACAGAACGGTGCTGGTACGTAGATAACAGACGCTTCAGCGCCGGTTACTTCTACAGCTTCAGCAACGGTGTTGAACACTGGCAGACCCAGGTGCTCAGTACCGCCTTTACCCGGCGTTACACCACCAACCATTTTGGTGCCGTAAGCGATCGCCTGTTCAGAGTGGAAGGTACCCTGACCGCCAGTGAAACCCTGGCAGATGACTTTAGTATCTTTGTTAATCAGTACGGACATTATTTACCCTCCGCTGCTTTTACGGCCTGCTGAGCAGCGTCAGTCAGGCTGGTAGCTGCGATGATATCCAGACCGGAGTCAGCCAGCAGTTTGGAGCCCAGCTCAGCGTTGTTACCTTCCAGACGTACAACTACAGGTACTTCTACGCCTACTTCCTTAACGGCACCGATGATACCTTCGGCGATCAGATCGCAACGAACGATACCGCCGAAGATGTTAACCAGTACGGTTTTCACCTTGTCGTCAGCCAGAATCAGTTTGAACGCTTCGGTTACACGCTCTTTAGTCGCGCCGCCGCCAACGTCCAGGAAGTTAGCCGGGAAGCCACCGTGCAGTGCAACGATGTCCATGGTGCCCATTGCCAGGCCCGCACCGTTAACCATGCAGCCGATGGTGCCATCCAGTGCAACGTAGTTCAGATCCCACTCAGCAGCATGTGCTTCGCGTGCATCTTCCTGGGATGGATCGTGCATCGCCTGCAGATCTTTGTGACGGTAAACAGCATTGCCATCGATCGCTACTTTAGCGTCCAGGCAGTGCAGGTTACCTTCATCAGTGATGACCAGCGGGTTGATTTCCAGCAGTGCCAGGTCTTTTTCCTGGAACATTTTCGCCAGACCCATAAAGATCTTGGTGAACTGCTTGATCTGGTCGCCTTTCAGGCCCAGTTTGAATGCCAGCTCGCGACCCTGGTAAGGCTGTGCGCCTGTCAGAGGATCAACGGTAGCTTTCAGGATTTTTTCCGGGGTTTCTTCTGCAACTGTCTCGATTTCAACACCACCTTCGGTGGATGCCATGAAAACGATACGGCGAGAAGAACGGTCTACAACCGCGCCCAGGTACAGCTCGTTAGCGATATCTGTGCAGGTTTCAACCAGAATTTTAGAAACTGGCTGACCGTTTTCATCTGTCTGGTAAGTGACCAGGTTTTTACCCAGCCAGTTAGCAGCAAATGCCTGTGCTTCAGCCGGAGATTCGATCAGCTTAACGCCGCCCGCTTTACCACGGCCACCGGCGTGAACCTGGGCTTTAACAACCCATTTATCACCGCCGATTTTTTTAGCTGCTTCAGCAGCCGCTTCTGGAGTATCTACTGCGATCCCTTGGGAGACCGGCAGACCATACTCGGCAAACAGCTGTTTACCCTGGTACTCGTGAAGGTTCATGCTCTAATCCGTTGTGTTGTCACTAATGATTATTCGGCCCGGTACAGTGCAATGCCTGCGCCGTTAAGCCGCCCTTTCGGGGTTCAACAACAAGTTTCTTGCTAAATCGGCCGGACATTCGGATGAAGCCGGCCGAAATCTTTCTAATCAGGTGCGATTAACGCTTTTTGCGGTTCGCCATGTGAATAGCGTGGCCATCCACTGCCAGGGCAGCTTCGTGCAGTGCTTCACTCACAGTCGGGTGGGCAAAAATTGTCATCTGCAGATCTTCAGCGCTGGCACAGAACTCCATCGCAATCACTGCCTGACCGATCAGCTCGGACGCCTGACCACCGACCATGTGGATGCCCACAATGCGGTCAGTCTCTTCGTCCGCCAGAACTTTAACGAAACCATCGGTATCGTTCGCAGCCATCGCACGGCCCGTCGCAGCAAACGGGAATTTACCCGCTTTGTACTTGACGCCTTCGGCTTTGAGTTCCTGTTCGGTCTTACCTACCCACGCCAGCTCAGGGTGTGTGTAGATGATGTTCGGGATCACGTCATAGTTCATATGGCCGTGTTTACCGGCGATCATATCAGCAACCATGATGCCTTCTTCAGACGCTTTGTGCGCCAGCATCGGGCCACGTACGGAGTCACCGATGGCGTAAACGCCTGGCGCTTCAGTGCGGCAGTGATCATCAACAAAGATGAAGCCACGCTCGTCCAGTTTAACGCCGGAATCAGCGGCCAGCAGACCATTGGTCTGTGGCTTACGGCCAACAGCAACGATCAGTTTGTCAACAACCAGCTCTTTCTCGCCTTCGCTGTCGGTGTACTTAACCAGTACTTCTTTGCCGTCGATGATCTCAGTGCCGGTGCAGCGTGCGCCCAGCTTGATATCCAGTTTCTGTTTCTTAAACAGCTTGGCGGCTTCTTTAGCTACGTCTTTGTCGGCGGCAGCAAGGAACTCATCCATGGCTTCCAGTACAGTCACTTCTGTACCCAGACGTGCCCAGACGGAACCCATTTCCAGACCGATAACACCGGCACCGATAACACCCAGACGCTTAGGCGTCTCAGTGATGTCCAGCGCGCCAGCATTGTCCAGAATCAGGTTATCAGCCAGCGGGGCTGGCGGGATGTTCACCGGTACAGAACCGGATGCCAGCACAACGTTGTCTGCAGCGTAAACAGTTGCAGTACCGTCAGCAGCGGTCACTTCAACCTGCTTACCTGCCAGCAGCTTACCCATGCCCTGCAGCACAGTAACGCCGTTCGCTTTAAACAGGCCACCGATACCGGCAGTCAGGTTACCCACGATCTTGTCCTTGCGGGCAACCATCTGTTCAACGTTCATGGTTACATCGCCAGTGCTGATGCCATGTACGTTCAGGCCAGCTTTGGCTTCATGGTATTTGTAGGTTGTTTCCAGCAATGCTTTAGACGGAATACAACCAACATTCAGACAGGTACCGCCCAGTACAGCGCTGCCTTTATTATCCACCCACTTCTCAACACATGCGGTTTTCAGACCCAGCTGTGCAGCGCGGATTGCTGCTACGTAACCACCAGGACCGGCACCGATTACGATCACGTCAAATTTATCAGACATGTATCTTTCCTATCTCTCAATTCACTCGTTAAAGGAGGGGGCTGTATCAGACATCCAGAAGCATACGTGCAGGGTCTTCCAGGAGGTCTTTGATAGTCACGAGGAATTGTACTGCTTCCTTACCATCAATCATACGGTGATCGTAAGACAGCGCCAGGTACATCATTGGCAGGATTTCAACCTGGCCATTGACCGCCATTGGGCGTTCCTGGATTTTGTGCATGCCCATGATCGCCGTCTGCGGCGGGTTCAGGATTGGAGTCGACATCAGGGAACCGAACACACCACCGTTGGTGATCGTGAACGTACCGCCCATCATGTCATCCAGACCCAGTTTGCCATCACGACCACGCTTGCCGAAGTCAGCAATGGTACGTTCAACATCGGCCAGACCCATGCTGTCAGTGTCACGCAATACTGGAACCATCAGGCCACGTTCAGTAGAAACGGCCACACCGATATCCTGGTAACCATGGTAAACCATGTCGTTGCCATCGATGGAAGCGTTCACTGCAGGGAAACGTTTCAGTGCTTCAGTCGCCGCTTTAACGAAGAAGGACATAAAGCCCAGGCGCGTACCGTTGTGAGTTTTCTCGAACAGATCTTTGTACTGCTTACGCAGCTCCATGATCGGTTTCATGTTCACTTCGTTGTACGTGGTCAGCATGGCAGCATTCTGCTGTGCTTCAACCAGGCGCTTAGCGATGGTGGCGCGCAGACGTGTCATTGGAACGCGTTTTTCAACACGCTCACCGGCCGGTACATTGATCGGTGCAGCTGGCGCTTTGGCCTGAGCAGCTGGCGCTGTAGCGACAGCCGGTGCAGGTGCTGCTGCACCCTTAGCCATAAAGCTGACAACGTCTTCTTTGGTGATGCCACCGTTTTTACCGGTACCCGGGATTGCAGATGCATCCAGCTTGTTTTCTTCAATCAGCTTGCGTGCAGCAGGGCCGATTTTGTCAGCATCGCCAGCGGCGTCAGCAGCGGCCGGAGCATCAGCAGCCACCGCAGTGCCTGCAGCGCCCGCTTCGAAGATAGCGATGACTTCGTCACTCAGAACGGTATCGCCTTCGCCTGCTTTAACTTCTTTGATGACACCGTCAGTTGGTGCAACAACTTCCAGTACCACTTTGTCGGTTTCGATATCGACGATCAGTTCGTCAGCAGCGACAGCTTCGCCTGGCGCTTTGTGCCAGGTAGAGATAGTGCCGTCTGCAACGGATTCAGGGAACGTTGGTGCTTTGATTTCGATTGACATGTTTTATCCTTGGGTGCTCACACAACCGGCTGCCGCGCTATTTTCTCAGCGCAGCAGCCCATTGATTTAACCGTTGATTGCTTCGTTAACCAGTTTGTCCTGCTGTTCCAGGTGAACTGAGATGTAACCTACTGCAGGCGCCGCTGCATGTGGACGGCCAACGCCTTCCAGATGCAGAGAGCTGTTATGCTTTTGCAGTACTGAACGCATATGGTGCTGCGAGCAGTACCATGCGCCCTGGTTCATCGGTTCTTCCTGACACCAGACCACAGATTCGAGGTTGGTGTATTCAGCAATTGCGTCTGCCATGGCTTTCTCTGGGAACGGATACAGCTGTTCGATACGAACAATCGCGACATCCTGTTTTTCCAGTTCGGCACGGCGGTTGTAGAGGTCGTAGTAAACCTTACCGCTACACAACACGACACGTTTCACTTTACTGGCATCGAGCTGATCTGTTTCAGCGATAACCGGCTTGAAGCCGCCTTCGGCAAGCTCTTCCAGTGTTGACGTGGCCTGTTTGTGACGCAGCAAGCTCTTCGGTGACATAACAACCAGCGGCTTACGCAGCGGGCGTACTACCTGACGACGCAGCAGATGGAAGATCTGTGCCGGTGTCGTTGGTACACATACCTGGATGTTGTGCTCAGCACACAACTGCAGGTAACGTTCCAGTCGTGCGGAGGAGTGCTCCGGCCCCTGGCCTTCGAAGCCGTGGGGTAACAGCATGGTCAGGCCACACAGGCGCTCCCACTTCTGCTCGCCACTGGTGATAAACTGATCAATCACAACCTGAGCACCGTTGGCAAAATCACCAAACTGAGCTTCCCAGATTACAAGTGCATTTGGCATGGTCGTAGAGTAGCCATACTCGAACGCCAGCACCGCTTCTTCCGACAGGTAAGAGTCGTGCAGGGTGAGACGTGGCTGCTCAGGCGACAGGTTCTGCAGCGGCAGGTACGTGCTCGCATCTTTCTGGTTATGCAGAACCGCATGACGGTGGGAGAAGGTGCCTCGACCCACGTCCTGACCGGTAATACGTACCGGGTGACCTTCCGCCAGGATAGATGCATAAGCCATAGACTCTGCCATCCCCCAGTTCAGCGCCATTGCGCCTGCGGCCATACGTTTACGGTCATCAATAATTTTCTGAACCTGACGCTGAACGACGAAGCCGTCCGGTACTTCACAGATTTTTGCGCCCAGATCCTGCAGCAGCTTCATGTCCAGGCCCGTATCACAGTCGAAAGACCAGCTGAGACCCAGGTAAGGTTTCCAGTCCACAAACAGTTCGCTGTTTGGTTCCAGTACCAGTGCATTGGCTACATGCTCACCCGCTTCCAGCGCACGACGGTATTCTTTCTCCATCGCTTTCGCTTCATCAGCGCTAATCACACCGTCTTCAAGCAGACGCTGAGAGTAAAGCTCACGGGTGGTTTTCTGCTGTTTGATCTGCGCATACATCAGCGGCTGGGTGCCCGATGGCTCATCCGCTTCGTTATGACCGCGACGGCGGTAACATACCAGATCGATAACAACGTCTTTTTTGAATTCGTTACGGTAATCCAGTGCAACCTGAGTCACGAAGCGTACGGCTTCAGGATCATCACCGTTCACATGGAAGATCGGTGCCGATACCATTTTCGCAACATCTGTTGCGTATTCGGTAGAACGGGAGTCTTCCTGTTTATTGGTGGTGAAACCAACCTGGTTGTTGATCACGATATGGATCGTACCACCGGTTTTGTAAGCGCGAGTCTGAGACATCTGGAATGTCTCCATCACTACGCCCTGACCCGCAAACGCCTGATCACCGTGGATATTCACCGGAATAACCGTGTCGCCAGCCGGATCATCTCGACGGTCCTGACGGGCACGTACAGACCCTTCAACAACCGGCGCAGAGATTTCAAGGTGAGACGGGTTGAAGGCCATCGCCAGATGCACTTCGCCGCCGGGCGTCATGATATTGGATGAGAAGCCCTGGTGGTATTTAACATCACCGGAGGTTTCACCCGATTTCTTACCTTCGAATTCACCGAACAACTCCGCCGGATTTTTACCGAAGGTGTTGATCAGCATATTCAGGCGGCCACGGTGGGCCATGCCAATAACCATTTCACGCGCGCCCGCTTTACCGCTGCGCTGGATAAGTTCATCCATCAGCGGAATCAGGGCTTCAGCACCTTCCAGACCAAAGCGCTTGGCACCGGCGTAGCGAGAACCCAGGTAGCGTTCCAGGCCTTCAGCTGCGGTCAGACGCTCAAGAATATGTTTACGCTCTTTCGGCTCCAGCTGCGGGTGGCAGCGAACCGGTTCCAGACGAGACTGGATCCAGCGTTTTTCCTGAGTATCAACGATGTGCATGTACTCTGGGCCTACGGTATTACAGTAGGTTTTCTTCAGGTCCGTCAGAATGTCGCGCAATGGCGCTTCTTCCGTGCCGAAGAACAGTGAGCCCAGCTGATAGGTCGTGTCGAAGTCAGCTTCAGACAGTTCGTGGAAACGTGGATCAAGATCCTGAACGTTTTCACGCTGCAACAATCCCAGCGGATCGATGGCAGCCATCTGATGTCCACGTACCCGATATGCGTTAATCATACGGAGTACACGAACCTGCTTTTTCTCGTGTTCTGAACTGACAGAGCTGACTGCAACCGGTGTTGCACGCTTCTGATTTTTGGCCAGATACAGGAAATGATCCTGAATCGGGGAATGAGGAACATCCTGCGTCAGGTTGTCGCCTACCTTCGGCAGTCGGTCGAACTCTTCACGCCATTCCTGAGGAACGCCATTCGGGTCCATCAAGTATGTCTCGTAAAGCTGTTCAATGTAGGAAAGGTTGCCACCATAAAGGTGGGCATTTTTCCACATCAGCTCCATGATGCCTTCTTGCATTATTGATCACCCTGGCTTGGGGGTTTAGTCCCGGCAGGTTGCACTATACCTGCCATTAAAAGGACGACCCCTCTATCGTTACCGTATATAGACACGCCCGATGCATGTCCGGCGGCCATTATAGTAAAAGCTTCGGCTTAAAGCCTTATTTTGTTCTTATGAATTCGTCACGAATTCTATTTTTCTTTGATATAGAAAAAAGCGGCGCCCATTGGGCACCGCTTTTAGCTTCGTATCAGGTTGCTTGCTGCAGCAACATGTTACGGATCTTACCAATGGCCTTGGTTGGATTAAGGCCTTTCGGACAGACATTCACACAGTTCATGATGCCATGGCAACGGAACACGCTGAATGGATCGTCCAGCTCAGTCAGTCGTTCCTGAGTGGCTGTATCGCGGCTATCCGCCAGGAAGCGGTAAGCCTGCAACAAGCCAGATGGGCCGATGAACTTGTCCGGGTTCCACCAGAAGGATGGGCAGGACGTAGAACAACAGGCACACAGGATACACTCGTACAGGCCATCCAGCTCAGAACGCTCTTCAGGCGACTGCAGACGCTCAATTGCCGGCGCTGGCGTATCGTTGAGCAGGAACGGCTTGATCTTCTCGTACGCTTTGTAGAACTGACCCATATCAACAACCAGGTCACGGATAACCGGTAAACCCGGCAGCGGACGCAGTACCAGCTTGTCATTCTCAACCACTGCAGACAGCGGTGTGATACAAGCCAGACCGTTAACACCGTTCATGTTCATACCGTCAGAACCACACACGCCTTCACGGCAGGAGCGGCGGTAGCCCAATGAACTATCTTTATCCTTCAGCAGCTGCAGAAGGTCCAGCACCATGATGTCTTTACCACCCGGGATATCGATATGGATATCCTGCATGTATGGTGCATCATCCTTTTCAGGATTGTAGCGATAAACACTTACCAGCATTTTTCACAGCCCCTTAGTAGGTTCGCACTTTCGGCGGGAACGGTTCCATAGTCTTCGGTGCAAAGTTCACCGCACGTTTTGTAATCGCTTTCTCAACCGGATGGAAAACAGAGTGGCACAGCCAGTTCTCATCATCACGATCGGAGAAGTCATTACGTGCATGAGCACCACGAGACTCTTTACGGATCTCTGCAGCAATAGCCGTTGCTTCCGCAACTTCCATCAGGTTCTGCAGTTCCAGCGCTTCAATACGTGCAGTGTTGAATGCCTGGCTCTTGTCTTCCAGATGCAGGTTATCAACTTTGGCGCGAATGCCTTTCAGCAATTCCAGACCTTTCTGCATGCTTTCGCCGTCACGGAATACACCGAAGTACAGCTGCATGGTTGCCTGCAGTTCTTTACGCACATCTGCAGTACGTTCACCGCCGGTAGAGCTGTTCAATGCACTCAGACGCGCCATCGCACGATCAACATCAGCATCGGTAGCATCTTTAACTGCGTAACCATCCTGCAACTGACGTTCGATTTCCATACCTGCAGCACGACCAAACACCACCAGATCCAGCAGCGAGTTACCACCCAGGCGGTTAGCGCCGTGTACAGAAACACAGGCAACTTCACCACAGGCGTACAGACCATTAATGATCTTGTCTTCGTCGCCTTCCAGCGCAGGCGCCATCGCCTGACCACCGATATTGGTAACAACGCCACCCATCATGTAGTGACAGGTTGGCACAACCGGGATCGGCTCTTTCACCGGATCGACAGCAGCGAAGGTCTTAGACAGTTCACAGATACCCGGTAAACGGGACTGCAGCACGTCTTCACCCAGATGGTCCATCTTCAGGTATACGTGATCACCATCCGGGCCACAGCCACGGCCACCCAGGATCTCCAGGATCATGGAGCGTGCAACAACGTCACGGCCCGCCAGGTCTTTCGCGTTAGGCGCGTAACGCTCCATGAAGCGCTCGCCATCCTTGTTGATCAGATAGCCACCTTCACCACGACAGCCTTCGGTTACCAGTACACCGGCACCGGCAATACCGGTTGGGTGGAACTGCCACATCTCCATATCCTGCGCCGGAACACCTGCACGCAACGACATACCAACACCGTCGCCGGTATTGATCAGGGCATTGGTCGTAGAAGAGAAGATACGACCCGCACCACCGGTTGCCAGCACAGTGGCTTTGGCTTTGATGTAAACGGTTTCGCCTGTTTCAATGCAGATCGCGATACAACCGACGATATCACCGTCAGCGTTGGTCACCAGATCAACCGCGTACCATTCATTCAGGAAGGTCGTGCCTGCTTTCATGTTGCCCTGATACAGAGCATGCAGCAGTGCATGACCGGTACGGTCTGCCGCTGCACAGGTACGTGCAGCCTGACCACCTTCGCCGAAGTTCTTGGACTGACCACCGAAAGGACGCTGGTAGATACGGCCTGTTTCAGTACGGGAGAACGGCAGACCCATGTGGTCCAGTTCAAATACCGCCTGAGGGCCTACAGAACACATGTATTCGATCGCGTCCTGGTCACCGATGTAATCGGAACCTTTAACGGTGTCATACATGTGCCAGCGCCAATCATCATTAGGATCAGCACTTGCAATTGCACAGGTAATACCACCCTGTGCGGATACAGTGTGTGAACGAGTCGGGAAGACCTTGGTTACACACGCAGTGTTAAGCCCGGACTGAGCCAGCTGCAAAGCAGCTCGCATACCGGCACCACCACCGCCTACTACAATCGCGTCGAACGTAAGCGTACGCAGATTCGCCATCTCTTATACACCCCACAAAATCTGAATGCCCCAGGTGACGTAGATAAACGTCAGGAGGCCGGTTGCTGACTGGAACATGAAACGCACGCCGGTAGCCTTGATATAGTCAGTTGATACTGACCACAGACCAATCCATACGTGTGCCGCAAAGGACAGGATCGCCAACAGTGAAAAAATACGCATCGCAGTGTTATCGAACAGTGCTTTCCACTGTTCATAATCCTGCGCAGGATTCATCAGCAGGTAGCCAATCATGAAGATGGTGTACAGCATCAATATGATTGCTGTTACACGCTGAATCATCCAGTCGTAAAGGCCGCTACGGCCAAAACTCGTGATACTGGTTACCATATCCACACTCCTGAAATCAGACAGGCTACGCCACCGGCAACCAGAGTCGCTTTGGCAGCAAGGCGCCCGCTCTCCAGTTCCTCACAGTGACCCAAATCCATCACCAGGTGTTTGACACCGGCAAACAGGTGGTACAGCAACGCAGAAACCAGTCCCCAGGCGATCAGCTTGGCAAAGAAGCTGTTCTCCATCATGCTGACAGCAGCATCAAAACCCTGCTGCGACTCCAGTGACATTTCCAGCGCATATAGCAGGAAGATGGCACCGAAAAACAACACTACACCCGTTACCCGATGCAGAATTGACGTGATGGCCGGAAGCGGCTGCTTGATAGTTCTTAGATCTAGGTTTACAGGTCTTTTTTTGTTCACGGCTCTTGTTCACACTCGTATTTGCCCTGTTGCAGAGCAAGGTTATCTGGAAGTGCTAGAAGATTAAGTACCTCGCCGAGGCCTCTCCACATTAGAATAATTTAGTAGGGAGAAACTTCGCGCCGAGAGTATAAGCATTTCACTATTCGAATACAACGCAGGTGCCGGACTCTAAGCCTTTGGTATAGCGCCCTCCAGCCCGACGGGGGGCGTTCAACTAAATGATTATTCAGGCCATTCAACATTCCTGATAAAAACTTTCTCGCCATGCTGCATTGCAGTAACGCCCACCTTGAGCTGATTGACAAACGCATTTCAAACTCTATATTGGTGGGGCCTATTTTCGGGCCAAACCAGCGGTTCAGCCGCGATGGAAGATAAAGATAAAGGCCCGAACAAAAACACAACAATTGATAGGAGCCTCTTGATGGCTGACAAAAAAGCACGCTTGACAGTCGACGGTCTGGACGAAGCTATTGAACTGCCGGTGTATTCCGGTTCTGAAGGTCCAGACGTAATCGACGTCCGCCCGCTGACTGGCAACGGATTGTTCACGTACGACCCAGGCTTCGTCTCTACTGCTGCATGTGAATCCAAAATCACATACATCGACGGTGCAAAAGGCGTGCTGCTGCACGGCGGCTACCCGATCGAACAGCTGGCAGAAAAGTCAGATTATCTGGAAGTTTGTTACCTGCTGCTTAACGGCGAACTACCAACTGACGAAGAGAAAGATAAATTCGTCAGTACCATCAAGAACCACACCATGGTTCACGAGCAGATGAGCCACTTCTTCAACGGTTTCCGCCGTGACGCTCACCCGATGTCTATCATGGTTGCCTGTGTTGGTGCCCTGTCTGCGTTCTACCATGACTCGCTGGATATCAATGACGCGCATCACCGTGAAGTCTGCGCATACCGCCTGATCGCTAAAATGCCGACTCTGGCTGCCATGTGCTACAAGTACTCTATCGGCATGCCGTTCCAGTACCCGCGCAACGACCTGAACTATGCAGAGAACTTCCTGCACATGATGTTCGGTAACCCGTGTGAAGAGTACGTGCCAAATCCGATCCTGGCTAAGGCTATGGACAAAATCTTCCTGCTGCACGCCGACCACGAGCAGAATGCCTCTACGTCTACAGTACGTCTGGCAGGCTCTTCTGGTGCCAACCCGTTCGCCTGTATCGCTTCTGGCGTTGCCGCACTGTGGGGCCCGGCACACGGTGGTGCTAACGAAGCCGTTCTGACCATGCTGGAAGAGATCGGTGACGAGTCCAACATCGAAGAATTTGTTGCCAAGGCCAAAGACCCTAACGACCCGTTCCGCCTGATGGGCTTCGGTCACCGCGTATACCGCAACTTCGACCCTCGCGCCAAGGTAATGAAAGCGACCTGCGATCAGGTACTGACTGAACTGGGTGTTGAAGATGAGCCGCTGCTGAAAATCGCCAAGCGCCTGGAACAGATTGCACTGGAAGACGAATACTTCGTTGCCCGCAAACTGTACCCGAACGTCGATTTCTACTCCGGCATCATCCTGAAAGCAATCGGCATTCCGACCAGCATGTTCACTGTGATCTTCGCCCTGTCTCGTACTATCGGCTGGATCTCTCACTGGAGCGAATTCCACTCCAGCCCGAACAAGATCGGTCGCCCACGTCAGCTGTACACCGGCCCAAGCCGCCGCGATTACAGCAAGTAAGCGCGCTGACAACGCATTAAAAAACCCGCCTCGGCGGGTTTTTTATTGCAGATTTGAAATCATACGATAGCCGACTACCGGACTCAAATTTCAACAACCCATTGTTAACCTTTTGCTTAGCAATTGGAGCGGCCAGACAGATCCTGCATCCATTCAAGCCGGGGCACAGGGAAAATAACGGGGTTGAACGACCTGCTCAGTGCTTTTCTGCCAGCGGTACTTCTTTAGTCAACTTCACTTCTGCTGTTACTGGCCGATATCACGTTCAAAGATAAGTATCCGCAGGGAACGCTGATGAAACTCACATCTATTCCACCACCACTGCTACAACCACAGTCCGCTGTCAGTAATATCCGTGAAGCTCAGGCCTCACCAGAGCCTGCTTCTCGAATCAGCTCGATAATACCAGCAACCTCCGTTTCGCCCTCGCCAACGGCTGATGAGAGCGACACTTATGCCCGACCCCGCCTTGTTTCCAGAACCTTCTCCAATGTTATTTCACCTGCCGATGGTCACACCACTCGAGAGACATCCAGCCATCTGTCGAACGCAATCGGACGCTATAGCGCAACAGGTGATCTGGATCCGACCGGGTTCATGTCCCGGCTGGCTGGCATGGCCGGCGAAACATCCTTGTTTGAAGGTGAAGTGCGCAGAGCATCCATATCAGAAGAAGCCGCCGCCGCGAATGTTCAGCCCGACTTCAAAGATAAACTCCGTGGGCCGGGCGAGACCATGGAGGTCCAGCTTCGTACAGCCGATGGTGACCTTGTAACCATAGAGCTTAAAGCCGTAAACGCAGAAGGTGGCGACAAAGCCCTGTCTTTTACTATGGAAGTAAAAGGCGATCTGTCTGAACAGGAGCTTGCCGCCGTCTCCGAAGCTGCCAATGGACTTGGCAAAGTAGCGAACCGCTTCTTCAAAGATGGCGAGGCCGCACTGAATGAGCTTCCCAGTCTCGAAAATAAAGCACTGACGGGGTTCACTCTGGAACTGAAAGATCTAAACAATGAAACACTGCAGCTGGAATTCAACCGCTCCGCCCTCGAAGGCAACATGCAGTTAAAGGGAGAGTTTAATGGATACAGCTTCGATGTCACTCGCAACACAGCTGGCACAATGATAGGTGACGCACTACTGGAGAACCCTCAGTATCAGCAGTATGTCAAACTGATCGAAGAGTCAGGCCAGGCGTACGGTACTGATTCGGACAACATTCGTTTTATGAAAGAGGGCCTGGATGCCGCATTCGGAGTTCAGTCCGATGAGGACACAGCAGAGCGTATTGGTGAGAATGGTTCGGTAGCGCCCTATCTTAATGATACGTCGCGAGAAACGATCAATAACTTTGCCAGTAATCTGCCAGACTTCGAGGCCAGCTTCAGATCATCGGTTACCGTTAACCCTTACAGGGTTACCGACCAGGCATTTATGACGCTGGATATGTCTCAGAGCACCGAGCTGAACAAAGCGGCATCCGGCAATATTGATTTCACTCAGAAGTTTAACTACGAACAAACAGTCCAGACATTCGAAGCCTTACCAGGCATGGACCAACCTGACCTTAAGGGAGGGAACTACGTACTTCAAACTCTGGATCGAAAAGAGGAAGTACTGCGCTACCTTGAGCTCGATAATGGCCAACCAGCAACAGCCGCTGAGTCTCGAAAAGGAGAGGAAAGCCTTGTTCGAGAAATAAAGGAGCAGTTCGCCGTTAAAGATACAGAAGTAGGAAAAGAAGGCTTCGATTACGTTGTGGACCTGCTGGCACAGGCAGATGCGCTAGGCGAGAAATCGGCAGAATTTCAGCGCGATCAGCTACTTAACAGTGAAACGCTGCAACTGTTCGAGCTGGCCGGCTCGACAAGACAGCCATCTGCTTCTGAGCAACCAGCCGAATGATCAGCTGACCCGCTGCGGTGCCCCGGTGAATCCCGGGGCACCGGGCTATATAAGACCGTCAATTTTACTCAGTTGTCGCTGGTCGATTCGATCTTGTGGATGCTCAGATCAGCACCATTGTATTCCTGCTCATCATCCAGCCGCAGACCAACGAACTGCTTCAGCGCGCCGTAGATAATCAGGCCAGAGATCAGCGCAATGGAGATCCCCACCAGAGTACCGACCAGCTGGCTCATAAAGCTGACACCGCCCAGACCGCCCAGCGCCTCAGAACCGAAGATACCGGCAGCGATACCACCCCAGGCACCACAGATACCGTGCAGCGGCCAGACACCCAGCACATCATCCAGTTTCCAGCGGTTCTGGATCAGCGTAAAGGCGTAGACAAAGATCGCTCCGGCAACCGCACCCACCACCAGCGCACCGGCAGGATGCATAACATCAGACCCCGCACAGACGGCCACCAGACCTGCCAGTGGGCCGTTGTGGATAAAGCCCGGGTCATTACGGCCCAGCACCAGTGCCGCCACAATACCACCGGCCATCGCCATCAACGTATTCACCGCTACCAGCCCGGAAATACCATCCAGCGTCTGCGCCGACATCACATTAAAACCAAACCAGCCAATACACAGAATCCAGGCACCCAGTGCCAGGAAGGGGATATTTGAAGGCGGAAACGCGATCAGCCTGCCATTACGATAACGCCCATTACGAACACCGAGTAATGCGACCGCCACCAGCGCAATCCAGCCACCAAAGCCATGTACCACCACAGAGCCAGCAAAGTCATGGAACGCCGCACCAAAGGTACTTTCCAGCCAGCTCTGAAAACCATAATTACCGTTCCAGACGATCCCTTCCATAATCGGATACGCCACACCAACCGTCAGCGCAGAAGCTGCCAGAATCGGCCAGAACCGCGCACGCTCAGCAATACCACCAGACACAATCGCCGGAATCGCCGCCGCAAAGGTCATCAGGAAGAAGAACTTCACCAGCTCATAACCATTGCCCTGCGCCAGCGTTGCCGCATCGCGCATAAAGGTCACATCGTAAGCAATCCAGTAGCCCACAAAAAAATACACGATTGCAGACACACCGAAGTCAGTGATGATCTTGACCAGTGCATTGACCTGGTTTTTGCGGCGAACCGTACCGACTTCCAAAAAGGCAAAGCCAGCATGCATGGCAAACACCATGACCGCCCCCATCAGAATAAAAAGCGTATTCGAGCCCTGGATCAGGGTCTCCACGGCACTGTTTACATTTTCCACGTATCACTCCTGCACTATCAGGTATCACTAATATGGTTATGTGCACTATTTTGGGGCGGCCTTGATGGCGTATTGTTATGGATTCTGCCCCCAGAACGCCCATTAAAGGGTGCGCCTGTACTGCAACAGTGCACAGATACAAATCAACAGGGAGCGATGATGCAGAGATCATGCCAGGCATAGGGACAGGGTACAAAAAAGGCCCGCTCGAATGGCGGGCCTGTGGGTCAGTCAATTACGATTATTCTGCGCCGTGACGGATCTCGAAGCAGACATGGATCCGGCTGTTACGTTTAAAGTCCAGGTCCAGCGTCTTCGGCGTAATATCGACAATATCGAATTCAGCCAGTGCCTCACGGTCAATCTCAAACCGACGGTAGTTGTTTGAAAAGATCAGCACACCACCGGGACGCAACTGCAACATCGCCAGCCGTACCAGACCGGTATGATCACGCTGAATATCCAGCACCCCGTCCATCCGCTTGGAGTTAGAGAACGTTGGCGGGTCGAGGAAGATCAGATCAAAGCGCGCACCTTTCTGCGTTTTCAGCCACTTGAAGCAATCTTCCTGGATAAAGTGATGGCGCGCCTCAGCAAAGCCATTGAGCGACATATTATGCTGCCCCCACTGCAGGTAGGTGGATGACATGTCCACACTGGTGGTGCTGGCCGCCCCACCCTTCGCCGCATGAACCGACGCCGACGCGGTGTAACAAAACAGGTTCAATACGTCCTTACCCGCAGACATCTGCTGAATCTGCTTACGTATCGGACGGTGATCCAGGAACAGGCCGGTATCCAGATAGTCACGCAGGTTCACCCGGAACTCACAGCCATACTCGGTTACTGTTTTGAAGTTCTGGCTCTCACCCTGCTTCTCATACTGGTTTTTACCCGACTGACGGCGACGCTGCTTGAGCACCACCTTATCTTCACTGATACCCAGCACTTCCGGTACCGCCTGCATCACCGCCTGCAAGCGCTCAAAGGCTTTGACCGGATCAATATTCTTCGGCGGTGCATACTCCTGCACATGCACCTCATCACCGTACACATCGACCGCCACGGCAAACTCAGGAATATCGGAGTCGTATAAACGGTAAGCCGTAATATTTTCTTTTTTCAGCCATTTTTTCAGCAACCGCAAATTCTTACGCAAGCGGTTAGCAAACATATCGCGTACTTCAGCGGACACCTCGTAACGCGGCGCGGCTTCCTCAGGCTCTTCTCCTTCGAGACGAACCCGGGCCGGTGGCAAGCGACGCTCATGGATACTGAACAGCGCCAGCCGTCCTTCCAGTGCACCGTTGTACATTTTGTAGTGCTTATCTGGACGCAAGCCGACAACGTCGATCAGGTCCGGGTTACCGCTGAAGATCGAAATTTTCCAGCCCGCCAGCTGCTCTTTAAACACCGTACCGAGCTGGCGATAGAAGAACATCAGCTGCGCGCTGTCACCCATACGCTCACCGTACGGCGGGTTGGTCACCAGCAGACCTTTGCCTTCCGGCAGCGAGTCGCGGGTCAGCTTTTCAGCCGCACCCTCTTCAAAACGGATAAACTCAGACACACCCGCCCGCTCGGCATTATCTTCGGCAATAGACAGTACCCGCACATCCGTATCGCGCCCGATCAGCGTTGCTGGCATTGTCGCGCAGCCCTGAGTCCGGCGTTCACGCGCCTCGTCCATCAACGCGTTCCAGACCTCTCGACGGTGCTGCACCCAGCCCTGGAAACCGAAGTAGCTACGGTTAATGCCCGGCGCAATATCACAGAACAGCATGGCTGCTTCAATCAGCAAGGTACCGGAGCCGCACATCGGGTCCAGTACAATCGGATTGTCGGTATCCGGCCAGTCAGAACGGTACACAATGGCCGCCGCCAGGTTTTCTTTCATCGGCGCGCCGCCCGCCTTTAAGCGGTAAGCACGACGGTGCAGGCTGTCACCCGACAGATCCAGCGCCACCTGCAGCTTATCCCTGTGCAGGTAAACATTAACCTTAATATCAGGCCGGTCACGCTGTACCGTCGGCCGATCACCGGTGGCGATGCGGATCTGATCGACGATCGCATCTTTCACCTTTTGCGCGCCGAACAGGGTGTTATTGATATGCTCGGAACTACCGTTAAAATCAATCGCCAGACTGGCCGTTGAACGCATATGCTCCAGCCAGTCAACTTTCTGGACCGCCGCGTATATCGAGTCGGCATCGGTTACATCGGTATGCACCAGCAATAACAATACCCGGTTGGCCAGCCGCGACCAGAGACACACCCGGTACGCATCTGCCAGCTCTCCCTCGAGGTGCACACCCGCACCTGTCGGCCGCACAGCCGATTCATCAAAACCCATCGCCAGCAACTCGTCAGCCAGCAGTGGTTCAATACCTTTCGGGCAGCTAATAAACAGCTTCATTTTATTCCCCCGGCACCAGTGGCCGTCTGGATCAGTGCTTTCAGTGTAGATCTGTAGCACATGAAAATATTTCAGTTTTGTAAAACCACCAATGCCGCCGGACTAAGCATCTGAATACACTCAGATTTCTTTAACCCTGTTACGTTGCATCTATGACATACCGTTGTCACATAGTGATTTTAAATCGAATTAGTGTCCGCTTTCGGTTAAGAATGGAGGTCCGAGGTAACCGACAGGGAACGCTTACAGCCAAGTAAGAGCGGCGTCCAGCATCCGTTATCCGGCCTCAAGTATCAGCGCCCAGCACGGCAGTTGATACTTATATACAGAAGACGCAATTAGCGAGGCTAGACTATGAAAAGACAGAAGCGCGATCGTAGTTCAGTTCTGTTCAGCCGAGGTTTCCAGGCAGGGCTTAACCGTAAATCCCGAGACACCTGCCCCGTACAAACAACCGAATTACGTAGCATCTGGATGAATGGGTGGCGAGAAGGCCGCCAGGCGCACTGGGGTGGCCAATCTGGCGTCTCTGCCATCCAGGCGAACCCTGCCTATCACTGAGTTGCGACACTCCGTTTCTATCTGAAAAAGGCTCCGCAAGGAGCCTTTTTACATTCAAGCCGGGGTTAGCGGCTCTGCGACTGGATCGCCTCAACGGCATCACGTACCAGCTGCGGGCCCCGGTAGATAAATCCAGTGTAAATCTGCACCAGACTGGCGCCGGCTTCAATCTTCTCGACGGCATCAAACCCTTCGGTAATACCGCCCGCACCGATAATCGGCAGCGCGCCATCCAGCGCCTGGGACAGGGTGCGAATCGCCTGAGTCGACTTATTACGTACCGGCGCACCTGACAGACCACCCGCTTCAGCGGACTGCGGGTCGCTCTCAACCCCTTCACGGGACAACGTGGTGTTTGTGGCAATCACACCGTCCATCTCGTAGGATTTCAGGGCAGCAGCAACACCGGTCAGCTCTTCAGCATCCATGTCAGGTGCGATTTTCACCGTTATCGGCACATAGCGACCATGCAGGCGAGCCTGTTTAGCCTGCTCCGTTTTCAGTGCGTCCAGCAACTCATTCAGATGGCTGCCATGCTGCAGTGAACGTAGCCCCGGCGTGTTCGGAGAAGAAACATTCAACGTGATATAAGACGCCCGGCTGTACACTTTACGCATGCACAGCAGGTAGTCATCGGTGGCTTTGTCGTTGGGAGTATCTTTATTTTTACCAATATTGATACCCAGCACACCGTTATAACGGCTTTTTTCCAGATTTTTCAGCAGCTGATCAACACCGTGGTTGTTAAACCCCATCCGGTTGATGATGGCGCTGTTCTCCGGCAGGCGGAACAGCCGTGGCCGCTCGTTACCCGCTTGAGGGCGCGGCGTCACGGTACCCACTTCAACAAAGCCAAACCCCATCGCCGCCAGACCATCCACGGCTATACCATTTTTATCCAGCCCCGCTGCCAGTCCTACCGGGTTAGGAAAACGGATACCCATTACCTCAACCGGGCTTTGCAGAACCTCAGCCCCTAACAGCTTTGGCATACCCAGCGTTGCCGCCAGGTTCATACCCGTCAAGGCCAGGTCGTGGGAGCGCTCCGGATCCATCCGGAACATTAAAGATCGGGCTAATGGATACAGCATGATGTGAATACCTGTGGAAATTTGCGCGGGATTATAACGTACTTAACTACCTGATGTGGCTATTTGGCAGAAAATGACGCAAAAATGACAGGTTTTCAGGCACTGGCCTGACTGGTGGCAAAGCAAAAGGCCTGTCATTGCTGACAGGCCTTTTGCTGATAACGCAGTGTCAGAGCCGTTCAATGGTTTTGAACTTGCCCTTATCATCAAAAGAGATCTGAAACCTGCCAACAATGCCCTGGCGAGAAACAAACGGCTGCAGTATTTTGGTCGGGAAACGTACCCGCCGCCCATCCAGCGCCCATGCTACAACATCTTTCACCTGGCCCTGATAATGGGCCATGTACTGATCAGCATTGATATTCAGATCCACAACTATGTGCCGCATAACGCTCAGCATCCCTCACAATCATTAATTACTCCGCAGGCAGCGCCTCCGTCGCCAGCCAGTTACAGGCATTAGCCAGATCAAACAGCTCGCGAACGGCCACAGTATACATCGCATATTCCTGTCGTTCAGCATGCTGAAGCTCACTCAGAGTCGCCTGCCAGCGTTTTATCATCGGCTGTGCCTGCACCTGCCACAGCGCCAGATCAGGGGCTTCACAGCCGTGGGAGTCACTGAATTGCAGCACATGGCGGGTCAACGCCTGTTGCTGCCAGTCAAGATCATCACGGAACGCCTCACGCGCCAGTGCCTGCCAGTAATTATCCACCTCCAGCTCGCTTAATTTACCCGCCAGCCATGCAAGATCCAGCGCTTCACCCAGGCCAAAGAATGTCTGCGCCACCGTGGCCACACTGTGCTGACTGCCCTGACTGACCTCAATCACTCCCAGCACCTGATAGATGCTGCGTGCGCCAGCGACCAGCTGCGCCAGTGACTCCGGGGCACCGGCATCGATATAACGCTGACTCAGCTGCAACCAGTGCTGATGAGGCTCACCCTGTAACAGCGCACCCAGGTCCTGACACACGGTCGCCAGTTCCTGACGGTAGCGCTCAACCTGAGATTCAGTTTCATCTTCGTTCAGGCGGTTACGCACAAACCAGCGCGTGGCCCGACGCATCAAATGCTGCAGCTCATGCATCATTTCAATCTGCATGTCGCTACTGACCTGATAGTCCAGCCCTTCAATCTGCCGCCAGACGTTACCTATATCAAAGACATCCCTTGCGATCACAAACGCCCGTGCAATCGTTGCAGAATCAGCACCGGTTGCGGCCTGTAACCGGGAGGCGGCATTGATCCCCATATAGTTGACCATATTGTTGGCAATCTGAGTGGCAATAATCTCCCGGCGCAGCCGGTGCTGCTCCATCTGCTCGCCAAACTCCACCGACAGGCGCGACGGGAAAGCCGTCACCAGCTCCCGACGTAACCATGGGTCATCCGGTACGCCAGATTCTGCCAGCTCCTCTTTTAGCTCGGCCTTACTGTAGGAAATCAATACTGACAGTTCTGGCCGGGTCAGACTGCGCTCCTCCACCCGACGCTGCTCCAGCGTGTCATCGGTCGGCAGGAATTCCAGCGCCCGATCCAGTCGGTCAGTCTCCTCCAGGTGATTGATAAAGCGACGATACTCCGGCAGCTCGTCCACACCTCGGGCTTCATCCAGGCTCAGCGCCTGTACCTGGCGATAATTGTTCTCCAGCACCAGTTCAGCAATCGAGTGAGTCATCTCCTCCAGCAGCCGATTACGCTGTTTATCAGTCATTTCACCATTATCGACCACCTGACTGAGCAGAATCTTGATATTCACCTCATGATCAGAACAGTCCACCCCACCGGCGTTATCAATAAAGTCGGTATTCAGGCGACCACCAGCAGCCGCGTATTCCATCCGCCCCCGCTGGGTCAGGCCCAGATTGCCGCCCTCACCCACAACACGGGCGCGCAGTTCACAGGCATCAACACGCAAACCATCATTTGCTTTGTCACCCACCTGTTCATGGCTTTCATCGCTGGCTTTAACATAGGTACCGATACCACCGTTCCAGATCAGATCTATCGGTGACTTAAGCAGTGCAGATAACAGATCCGTTGGCGTAACCTCATTGTCCTCCAGCCCTGTTAACGCCTGGATCTCTGGCGTCAACGTAATCGACTTGGCCCGACGATCAAACACCCCACCTCCGTCAGATATCAGGCTGGCGTCGTAGTCCGTCCAGCTGGAACGCGGCAGCGCAAACAGTCGCTGACGCTCAGCAAAGCTGGCGGCAATATTCGGAGTCGGATCAATAAAAATATGCAGGTGATTAAACGCCGCTACCAGCTTGATCTGGTCCGACAGCAACATACCATTACCGAAAACATCACCGGACATATCCCCGATGGCCAGCACAGAGAATGGATCAGTGGCGGTATTAATGCCGATCTCACGGAAGTGCCGTTCTACGGAGACCCAGGCCCCCCGGGCTGTGATCCCCATCTTCTTATGGTCATAGCCATTACTGCCGCCGGAGGCAAACGCATCCCCCAGCCAGAAGCCATAATCATGGGCAATCTCATTGGCGATATCCGAGAAGGTCGCCGTACCCTTATCTGCCGCAACAACCAGATAAGTATCATCTCCATCATGACGAACCACCCGTACAGGCGGCACCACGGCGTTATCTTTCAGGTTATCGGTAATATCCAGCAAGGCACTGATAAAGGTTCGATAACTGGCCACCCCCTCAGCCAGCCAGGCTTCCCGGCTCATGCCATCATGTAACCGTCGGGCAACAAAGCCGCCTTTGGCCCCCACCGGTACAATCACCGCATTTTTTACCTGCTGCGCTTTCACCAGCCCCAGTACTTCGGTGCGGAAATCTTCTTCACGGTCTGACCAGCGTAAACCACCACGGGCAACCTTGCCGCCACGCAGATGCACACCTTCAACCTGAGGCGAGTAGACAAAGATCTCAAACCGCGGACAAGGCAGCGGCATCTGTGGAATCTGTTCCGGTGCCAGTTTGAAAGAAAAATAGCTTTTCGGCTGATCATCTCTGAGCTGGTAGTAATTGGTGCGCAATGTGGCCTTGATCAGAGCCAGGTACTGGCGAATAGCCCGGTCTTCGGTAAGGCTATGCACTTCATCCAGCTGCTCCAGCAGCAGCACTTCGAGCTGCTGTTGCCGTTCAACATCAGATTGCTCCGGCGAGAAGCGAGCATGGAACAACGCAACAAGCGTACGGGCCAGCGCTGATTGATGCAGTAGCGTTGCGCTAAGTGCCTGTTCGCTGATCGGGAAGCGAATCTGCTTCATATAGCTGGCATAAGCACGCAGCATCGCCGCTTCACGCCAGTCAAGGCTGGCTGACAGCACAAGTTTGTTAAAGTCATCATTATTGGCCTGGCCTTGCCAGGTCGCCAGGAAGGCCGCTTCAAACACTTCACGCAGCTCATCAAATACCACAGGGTTATTGCCGGTATAGCTCAGATTAAAATCATGAATCCAGCAGCTGCTATCACCGATGCGGATGGCATACGGGTGCTCGTCGATTACCCGCAGGCCAAGGTTTTCAAGTACCGGCAGCACATCCGACAGCGGCAGCGGGGTTCCCATATGGAACAGTTTGAAACTGAGCTGATCCGCACCACGTTCCAGTGCCCGGTAAAAACTGAGCTGAATCGGCCGCTGCTCACTAAGCTGCTCCATATGCTGAATATCGACCACGGCGGTGCGGGCAGTAAAGTCTGCTCGGTAACCCTCAGCAAAACCGCTACCGTAACGGTTGCGCAACCATGTCCCACGCTCCTCCCCCTGGCTTTCAATCAGGGCATCAGCAAGGTCATCTTCCCAGCTACGTACAGCCTGGCGCAGCAGCGATTCCAGCGCGCGTGCATCTACCTGGTCAGCCAGCGCCCCCTGGGTATTGCGCAGGATATATTGGGTACGAGCCAGAATGGATTCGGAAAAATAGGTATTAAACTCGACCGAGTCACAATCGAGTTCGCGACAGAGAATCGCCTCAACTTTTTTACGAAACTCTGTGCTGTACACATCACGCGGGGCATACACCAGGCAGCTGAAGGCATGACTGGCATCATCCCGATGCACAAACAGCCGGATCTGGCGGCGCTCATGGATCTGCAGAATACCCATCGCGGTTTCAAATAACTGCTCAACACTACTCTGGAACAGATCATCACGAGGATAGATCTCCAGAATCTGCATCAGCTCTTTCCAGTCATGGCTCAGGGGATGCAAGCCGGAACGCGCCATCACAGCTTCAAGCTTACCGCCGATCACCGGGATGTTGCGCGAGCTCTGAATATAGACACTGGAAGTATAGAGACCGATAAAGCGGCTTTCGCCCACCAGCTCGCCGCTGTCATCGTAGCGTTTGATGCTGATGTAATCAGGATAGGCAGGCCGATGTACCCGGGCCTTGCTACAGGATTTATAAAAACCAAGAATATCCGGTGACAGCGCAAACGTATCGGCACAGCGCACCTGACTACCGGCCGGCTCAGTGTGGGCATGCTCACCCTGATAGCGCAGCAAACCCAGCTGCTGACCTGGCACCGCAACCAGCTCCGCCCCATCAGCACCTTTCACATAACGAAATTCATCATAACCCAGGAAGGTAAAGTGCTCTTTTAACCAGCTGAGAAAATGCTGAACATCTTCTACGTCACGACTGTCCTGCCCTGGTATCTGACAAGTAAAGCTGTCAGCCAGACTGTCACAGCAGGTCAGCATGGCATTAAAATCAGCCACCGAAGCTTCCACTTCATCCAGCACCAGGTACAGGCTCTGCTCCAGGTCCGCCAGCTGCTGGGCATCAGTATGGCGGTCAACCTCGACTGAGATCAGACACTCATGCAACGCCGAACCATCATCGCTGTCATTGGCCAGTACATCGACCAGCTGAGCCCCTTCGCGCGTGAGGGTCAGCACCGTGTTATGGATAGCGTGGATAGTCAGACTGCGGCGGTTCAATTCCATACGTATGGAATCAACAACAAACGGCATATCCGGGCATAAAACCTCAATCACCGTATGCGTTGATTGCCAACCATGGCGCTCGTAATCCGGGTTGAAGACCCGCACACAGACTTCATCTGGCTGGCGTTGCTGGATAAACTGCCAGAATGCCAGCAAGGAACCGTAAAGATCCTCCATCCGCCACTCTTCAAGATCAAAGGCAGAAGCAGAAGCTAGCGAGTAACGGGAAAATTCAATCAGTTCCTGTGCGCGCTCGTCCGGCAGACGCCGTTCTATCTCTTCAACAAGTTGCTGTAACAGGGCTTCTTTGTGGGCTGATTTATAACGCTGCATCGACTGCTCTCCTTAAATCCATTCGATGAGATTTTCTATCAGAACGTTGCAGCGGCCGCCTTATCTTCCGTTTATAGTGTGTAAGGAAGTCGCGGGGGCTGTTTCGTCCAGAACCGATAACCGGCCACGCCCGCTCATACTCCTTACCAGGGCGCGTCAGGTCAGTATAGACACATAGCCCGGTGTTTTTATGACGCTACCGGTCAATCAGGCACACCGCAGTCATCTTTTCGCCGCACAGCCTGCCCCGCTCGATTGCGATGCACAATTGCACTGTTCATGAGCTTTGCTGATAATAGGCACTATCTCTAGCCGAGGAGCGGCTTTTACAGCTGCCAGAAATGGAACCCTATGCGTACGCTGCTGCTATCACTTTTACTGGCCTCCGTGCCAGCGCAAGCCACCGTTAATGCCTATCTGGACCGCTACACCGTTACCGAAGGCAACAATATTCGGCTGACGCTGGAAAGTGACCAGGCCGGCGGGCTCTCACCTGATCTATCTCCCCTGCACAAAGAGTTCCAGATTCTGGGCTCAAAAAAGATGTCGATCACCAGTAACGCCAACGATACCCGTCAGACATCAGCGCGCTGGCAGGTATTGCTGCGCCCCAAGCGCCCCGGCAGCCTGAAGTTTCCAGCTATTCAGGTGGGTGCAGAGAGCTCATCGGAAATGGAGGTGATGGTAGAGCGAGCTGATCGCAGTCGCAGCTATGCCGCTAACGCCCAGGCGACCCTGGAACTGATGGCCAGTAGCAGCGTACTTTATCAAAACAGCCAGATGGTGCTGACTCTGCGCCTGACCGATAACCTGGCACTGCCAGCTGCCAGCACACTGAAACCACCCAAACTGGCCAACGCCAGCGTGTTGCCTTTCGGCAACGCCAGCCAGCGCCAGAGTGTTCGCCGGGGTCAGGTGTTCAATCTGATGGAACAAAAATATCTGGTGTTCCCACAGAACAGCGGCATGCTGGAAGTTCCGGCTCAGACACTACTGCTAACCGGTCAGGCTAATGATCCCCGCCAGGTGACCAGTGAGCCATTAAAGATTGAAGTGCGTCCGGCCGCGCAGCAGCAAAATCGTGGCTTCTGGCTGCCCGCCAGTCAGCTAAGCCTGACGGACAGCCTGCAGAGTGCAGTCACCCTGACCGTCGGTGAGTCGGTAGAACGTACTCTGACACTGACCGCCCATGGCATCCGTGCCGATGCGCTGCCCGCCCTGATGCCGCTGAAAAACGAACTGGCGACCATCGACATTATCGATATCCAGCGCAGCGAACGTCAGGACAGCCAGGGGCTGATCAGTACCCGTTCTGAAACCGTGCGGATTACTCCCCATGAACGGGGCGAGATCACCCTGCCTGAAATCACTCTGCCCTGGTGGGACACCCGTCAGGATCGCGGCCAGACAATCACCCTGACCACTCAGCAGGTCACAGCCCTGCCCGCACCACTGCAGCTGAACGCCGATGGCAGCGCAGCAGGTGACAATACTGCCGATGAAAGTACCACAAGCCCTGTCAATCAGAGCTGGCTGTACCTGTTGGCAGCTTTGCTGACAGCCGTAGCTGGCGGTGCCTTCTGGCTGATCCGCAAACGCCGCCAGCAAGGCAACCAGAACAATCAGGCGACTGATGCCTATGCCGAACAGGAGTCCAGTGCATTTGAAACTCTGGCCATGGCCTGCCAGCAACCGGACCCTTTCCTGGGTCAGCAGGCGCTGGTGCTTTGGGCACAGGAGTTCTGGGCAGGATTACCGGTCAATAACAGTGCTGATGTTGCCCAACTGGCTGGCAGTGAAACCTTTGAGTTACTGGTCGCCGACCTGGAGCAGCATATGGCGGAAGGCTCTGAAGACTGGCAGGGTGATCTGTTACTGCAGGCCGTGGCAACACTGCGCGGCATCTAAACCCGGTCAGTAACCGCAACATTCAGACAGCAAGGGCGCATCTGCGCCCTTGTCTGTCTCTGACTGATTACAGAATATGCGTCAGCGCCTGCGACAGTTGCGGATACTGAAAACTGAAACCCTGAGCCTGTAGCCGGGTCGGTGCCACACGCTGACCTCCCAGCAACAGCTCGGCTCCCTCGCCCAGCATCAATTTGATAACCAGCGCGGGCACGGTAAAAAACGCTGGCCGCTTTAAGGCACTGGCCAGAGTTTTACTGAACTCCAGGTTACGCACGGCCTCTGGCGCCGTCAGATTAAACGCTCCCTGTGCCTCACGCTGCCCTAACAGATAAATAATTGCCGCCACCTGATCCTCCAGGTGGATCCACGACATCCATTGTTCGCCGGAACTGATCGGCCCACCCAGCCCGAACCGGAACGGCGGCAACATCTTCGCCAGAGCGCCGCCTTTGCCCAGCACCACACCGGTACGCAGCAAGCAGACCCGCACCCCAAGCGACTCGGCTTTCATCGCCTCGGCCTCCCAGTCGGCACACAACTGATGGGTGAAACCCGGGGTCACCGGGCCACCTTCAGGCAACGCCTCACCCTCAGGATGATCACCGTAATAGCCGATCGCTGAACCGCTGAGCAGCACCCTGGGCGGGTGAGTCTGGCGCGACATCCACTCCACCAGCAAATGGGTGCCATCAATACGACTGCTGCGCAGCAACGCTTTACGTGACTCCGACCAGCGCTGGTCAGCAATTCCGGCACCGGCCAGATTGATCACCGCGTCGATATCAGCGCCCGTCAGCTGGCTGTAATCCTCTACCGGCGTCACCGAATCACCAAAACAACGGCGTACCCGCTCCGCCCGGCGACTCAGGCAATACACCTTATGCTGCGCCAATAATTGAGTAATCAGCGCCTGGCCAATAAAGCCCGTACCCCCGGTTACCAGTATATTCATCTTCAATCCTCGATTAGCTGCCCCAACGTCCCTGTACGTCATTAGCTGACAGCTGGATTAATCAATGTAGTGGCGCTAGTGTAGGCCGCAATCCTTTACACTTCACTGCCACAAGAGACTAACATCGCCATGTTTACCGGTATTGTGCAAGGCAAAGCCACGGTCAGCAGCCTGCAACGTAAAGCTGATTTTATGCGCCTGAGCCTGACCCTCCCAGAGGGACATATGGAGAATCTGCAAACTGGCGCATCCATCGCCGTGAACGGCACCTGCCTCACCGTCACCGGCTTTGACGACCAGCGGGTGCACTTTGATCTGATCATGGAAACTTTGAAAGTCACCAATCTGGGCCAGCTGGCACCGGGCAGCGTCGTCAATTTTGAACGTGCCGCCCGCTTTGGTGACGAGATCGGTGGCCATATGCTCTCTGGCCATGTACATGACCAGATCAGCGTGGTCGAAATCGAACGGCCTGATAACAACTGCATTATCTGGTTTGAAGTCAGCCCACAATGGCTGAAATACATCCTGCCCAAAGGCTTTGTCGCCCTGAACGGCGCCAGCCTGACGATCGGTGAGGTCAAAGACAACCGCTTTAATGTCTACCTGATCCCCGAAACCCTGGCTCAGACGACTTTCGGCGATGCCGAACCGGGTTTGAAGATAAACCTGGAAGTCGACCCACACACCCAGGCCGTCGTCGATACCGTTGAACGCTACATGGCCAACCAGACCTCCGCCTGACACGCCTGCCTATACAGGCCCTGCTCCCCCGTTACCGGCCCGATGGCCGGTAACCCGCCTCTGTTAGACCTTGGTTTAGCAATCTATATTCGTTGACCTGCATCTAAAGCCCGACTTCAGCCGCTCGGTAGACTCGGAACGTTTTGACAAGAACAGATCCCAACGATCGCTGGTATGCGCACTATAAAAAAGCCGAGGAGTCACCCGGCTCACTCTGCTAGCACCACGCTTACAACACTGATAACAAACGCCGTGCATACCCCTTTAAGGAGCCAGGACATTGAATGCCGTAAATCCTGTTACGGCGACTCAACGCCAGTTTATATCCGGTAATGAAGCGGTGGCTCAGGCTGCTCGCGATGCCGGCTGTCGAGTCGCTGCTGCCTATCCGGGCACCCCGTCTACTGAAATTCTGGAATACGTCGCCAACTATTCCGACCTCTACGCCGAATGGTCCATCAACGAAAAAGTCTCACTGGAAGTCGCCATTGGTGCCTCCATGTCAGGCAGCCGCGCATTGTGTGCCATGAAACATGTGGGCCTCAACGTCGCCTCCGATGCCCTGATGACCCAGACCCTGATCGGCGCAGTGGGCGGGCTGGTCATCGTGGTGGCCGATGATGTTGGTCTGTCATCCTCGCAGAACGAGCAGGACTCCCGCTACTGGGGTCGCTTTGCCCATCTGCCAGTACTGGAGCCCTCTGACGCCCAGGAGGCCTATCAGCTGACCCGCACCGCCTTTGATATCTCCGAGCAGTTTGAGGTGCCGGTCATCGTCCGCCTGACCACACGTATCTGCCATGTCAAAGGCGTGGTCGTGGCTGAACCAGCGGTGCAGCATGAAGTCAGCGGCTTTCAGAAAGACCCGACCCGTTTTGTCATGGTTCCTGGTAACGCCCGCCACCGGATTCCTAAGATGCTGGCGCGTGATGGCATCCTCAAAGATTTCGCCGAGCAGAGCGAGCTAAACCGCATAGATCCCGGCAGTGATCCACGCATGGGCATCGTCACCTCTGGCGCGGCTTACTACCATGTAAAAGAAGCCTTCCCGAATGCACCGGTATTCAAGCTGGGCTTCAGCCACCCCGCGCCCATCGAGCGTATTCGCGCGTTCGCAGACAGCGTTGAAACACTGGTGGTGGTCGAAGAGGTCGAGCCGCTGCTGGAAACCGAACTCAAAGCCGCTGGCATCGCCCTCAAGGGTAAAGACCTGCTGCCCCGCATTGGCGAACTGACCCCGGCGGTACTACGCCCGGAGCTGTCCAGCCTGATCGGCATCGAGCTAAAAAGCGCCAGCCTGATCCCCACCGCTGAAGTATTCCCTCGACCGCCCACCATGTGTGTTGCCTGCCCGCATCTGGGCATTTATTACTGCCTGGCACACCTGCGTAACACCATTATCTCCGGTGATATCGGCTGCTACACCCTGGGCGCAGGCCACCCCTGGAACGCACTGGATACCTGCATCAGCATGGGTGCCTCACTGTCGATGGCGGTCGGGCTGGATAAAGGCCGGGCACCCGGCGATGAGAAGAAAAACGTTATCGCCGTCATTGGTGACTCTACCTTCCTGCACATGGGGATGCAGGGCATGCTGGACATCACCTACAACAACGCCAATGTCACTGTGCTGCTGCTGGACAACCGTGCCGTAGGGATGACCGGTGGTCAGAACGCCCCGTCCTCCGGACTCAATCTGCGTGGCGAAGAAACCTGTCAGGTTGATTTCCGCAAACTCTGTGAAGCACTCGGGGTTAAACCAGAACGGATTACCGAGCTGAACCCTTACGAGCTACCGACTCTGTTCAAAGCCCTGCGCAGCGAAACCAAAGTCGAAGGCCCATCGGTGATTATCACCAACCAGCCCTGTGTGCTGACCGAGCGCTACAGCCAGCTGCCACCGCTAAAAGTCGATCTGGACAAGTGCACCGGTTGTTCCAACTGTCTGGATGTCGGCTGCCCGGCGATTCTGGTGGAACGGCGTGAAACCGTGATCAAACCCAATGGCCGCGAAAAAGAGTTGTCCTTCGTCAAGATCGACACCGCCGCCTGTACCGGCTGTGATCTGTGCACTGACACCTGCGCACCGGATGCCATTGTTCCGGCCATCAACACTAACGCCATCAATGCGGTAGAAGTGAAATGAGTGAATCAGCAGTTACCAATATTCTGGTCGCTGGCATCGGCGGCCAGGGCGTCATGACCGCCGCCGACATTATCGCCAGCACCGCGCTGGCCATGGGACTGGATGTAAAGAAAACCGAAGTCGCTGGCATGGCACAACGGGGTGGCGTGGTCACCTCCCATGTGCGCTTTGGTGAAAAAGTCCTGTCCCCCTCCATCCCACCAGGTGAAGCCGAAATTTTGCTGGCTTTCGAACCTGCCGAGGCCCTGCGCTGGAGCAGCCACCTGCAACCCGACGCCATGGCGATGGTAAACACCTTCGCCCAGGAGCCGCCCGTGGTCTCGATCGGCCTGTTCGACTACCCGGAGAACCCAATGGCCGACATGGCCAGATTGCCACTCTCCCTGTACCACTACGATGCAGGCCATGCTGCTATCGAGCTGGGTGATCGCCGACTGGTTAACAGCATCATGCTGGGGGCCATCGCTGACCACCTGCCCTTCCCCGCAGAGGCGCTACTGGAAAGCCTGTTGCAACGTTTCGCCCGTAAGGGCGAAAAACTGCTGCAACTAAACCAGCAGGCATTTGAACTGGGACAAAGCGCATTTAGCTGAGAGAACTGCCTGGCAGAGCTGGTTTAACAGGCTAGCCCTGCCGGCAGGCTTTTAAACACCTGTCTTCAGGTTCAGGGCAACAGTGTCGCGGACTGTACTGGAACAAGGGCAGACGCGATGGGCTATTTTTCGTTATTAACCGGTGTTGACAAAAACCTGTAAAAAACTCAACACATTCTATATATTTCTTATTTATCAATAAGTTAAGTCCACAACCAACTATTCCTTTACTTTGTATTTAAATCGGTAAAGGCGGGTCGACTGTACCTGTCAGAAATTAAAAACTGGGCCTATGTCCGCCGAGCAGCTTTCATTACCCTTCGCCATACAAATCAACGGACTGGATAGGTGATCTGGAATAAAAAGATAGAAAGCAGTTGTTACTAACTACTTATGAAATAGATTTATCAGTTAAAAAAGATCACTAAAACAAAAGAAAACACGTCGCACGTAAATTTTAAATAAAACTGGAGCATAAAACTCATGCAAAAAACATCAAATAGCTCCGACAACTATAGAGGGTGCTTATTCATGCTGCTGGCTATGGCATCTTTTGCCATAGAAGACATGTTTATAAAAAGTGCAGCAGAGGTTATTCCACTGGGTTTTGTTATTCTGGGATTCGGTTCAGGCGGAGCCGTTATCTATTTTTTTATGATGATTAAAAACTCAGATCCGGTATGTCCACCCGAAGCCTTAAGCCGGGTCATGCTATTACGCACGATATGCGAAATCACTGGCCGTTCATTTTTTGCACTGGCGATTGTACTCACCCCGTTATCCAGTGCATCCGCTATTCTTCAGGCAACACCTCTTGTGGTTGTCATCGGCGCATCGTTATTTTTGAACGAAAAAGTCACGTTGTCACACTGGATTGCCATTTTCCTGGGGTTCGCCGGTGTCATCATGATTGTACGCCCAGGCATGGCCAGCTTTGAGCCTGCTTCCCTCTGCGCGGTCATCAGCACCCTCGGTTTCGCAGGGAGAGACCTGGCAACACGTGCCGCATCACCCCGGCTATCTGGTGCACAACTGGGCTTTTATGGTTTCCTGGTATTAATAGCGGCAGGGCTCTGCCTGACATTGACGTCAGACCTCCCATTCACAGTCGATACAACATCATCCATAAAAATACTGGGTGCGGTTTTATTTGGTGTTATCGCCTACAGCTCACTCACGATTGCCATGCGCTCTGGCTCGGTTTCTATTGTTGCCCCCTTCCGTTATTCCCGTGTGATTTTTGCCCTTATACTTGGCTTTTTTATCTTTGATGAAAACCCTGACTTTTTCACGTTAGCTGGAACAGCCGTCGTTGTTCTCAGCGGCATATACATCCTGCTTAACAAAAGTCACGTAAAACAGGTCAATTATAAAAAACCTCAAGAAAACCCAGGGTAGCCAAAGATACCAGATCAAGGTACTCCTAAGAGAAGGCCCCTTCCCACAAGATATCGCGCCTGTTATTGGTTCTAGCGAAGGCCCCTGTCACGACAGTTGAGTCGCTTATGTTGGAAATCTAGGAAGGGCCAACGTCTACGACTCACGCCCGTGCTATCAACCGCCGTACAAAGGCCGCCAGCCCTGATAACAGCCTGAATATTGCCGTCGCGTTACGTGCTATATCCTGCACGGGCTATAGCTTCCAGGTAATTACTGTCAGGTGTACTATATTTGATCAAGTTTACCCGCAGGTTAAGTACAGCAGAATTTGTGCCAAGGCTTAACAGGCTTAGTAAGCTGACACTATCTCAGGCGACTAAACAGGTGCACTACAGCCGCGTAAAGACCTTATTTATCAATTAGATAACCAGTTAATTAAACGGGGATAAGACTATTGATAAATATCAATTTATGCTGCATTTCCCGCATCGAAGGGGATTGTAAAAAAAACCGTGTCACGCTAACAAAATCGCTTTATATTAATCTGGCACGGCCGATACCCTCTATAGAATCTACCGGTGCGGGGACAGTAATGAGCACTACGGCTCTCGAGCGTGAAAACCATGAACTCAAACGCACTCTGCGCTTGATGGTCAGTAAAGCTGAAGACAATGAAGTCATTCAGGCGGGATTTTTTGCGCTTGAACTTCAGCTATTGAGCTGCAAACGACTGAAGAAGCTGCTGGAAGCGGTGCTGGTCGACATGCGCACTCATTTTCATATCTGCTCGGTTGATCTGTTACTGCTGGACCCTGAACACAGCGCCCGCCAGTTGCTGGAGCCAGAACTGCTGGAAGAACATGCCAACAGTCTACGCTTTCTGGATAACTCGCAATTACTGAACCGGCTGTTTCCCCGCAAACAGATGCTGGTCGGGCCGCTGGAACAGACCCCTCAGATCTGCTCGGCTTTCCCTCACACCACCAATCGGCAAGGCTCCAGCGTATTGCTGCCATTACTCCACGGCGAGTACCTGATTGGCGCACTGCATCTGCACAGTAAAGACCCCGAGCGTTACTGTCACAAATATCGCTATGATTACGTGATCCACACCGCCGCCATGGTTGCCCTGTGCATCGAGAACTGTATCAATCATGAGAATCTGCACCGGCTAAGCATGATTGATATGCTGACCAAAGTGATGAACCGGCGCAGCTTTGATCAGGATATTCTGCGCGAGCTGTCACGCACCCGCCGGGAGGATAAGCCGCTAAGCTGCCTGTTCCTGGACCTCGACCACTTCAAGAAGGTCAACGACACCTTTGGCCACCTCAGCGGTGATCAGGTGTTGCGCACTCTGGGGCAATTGCTGAAAAGCTCGGTCCGCAAAACCGACCTGGTGGCCCGCTACGGTGGTGAAGAATTTGCAATTCTGCTACCCGGCTGCGATGAGGCCGCGGCTGAGCACCTGGCAGAAGTATTACGCACCAAGGTACAGTCACTGGTATTCCGCTCCGAAAACGGCCACCCTTTCCGCATGAGCACCTCCATTGGCTGCTGCACCGGTTACCCCGCTGAATTGCTGGAGTGGAGTTTCCCGGATATTGCTAATGAGCTGATTCATGCAGCGGACACTGCGGTGTATAAAGCCAAGCATGGCGGCAGGAATATGGTTTGTGTGGAACCCTTTCCCGGGCAGCCTATATATGGTCAGGCTCAAGCCTGAACCATACACTGAGGGCTCAGGATGAGCATATCAGAACTCGGTTTCGCCACTCAGTAGCTGTTGATAGAGGGTGCTGTAGCGGGTTGACTGGGTTTCACCGAACAGTGGATCATCCGGGCGTGACAACTCCTGCTCCAGCTCTTGCCAATCCACAGTGGTGGCTACGCCAATCAGTGTTGGCATCAGGGTTTCGTCTTCCAGTTTCAGATGTTCACTTTGCTGTAAAACAAACTGTTCCAGCCGGTCAGTGAACTTGTCCATCGGAATCACCGCATCATGCAGAATACAGTCCAGCGACTCCGCCAGCTCCGCACCTGATTTAAGCATCTCGTGGTGCTGAGCCTCACAGCAGGCCATCACCTTATCCAGCGCAGAGTCACGCCCGGCAAAGTGCACAAACAGTTTATTTTCCCAGGGGTGATGGTATTCATCGGCATAATTACGCATGTAATCAACCGCTTCTTCCAGCAAACCAAAGTTCGGATGCTCCCCATCACGCAGCTTGCTCACTTTCTGACTCAGTATATCCAGCAGACGCCACATATTGATGTGATCCTGCCGCAGTTGCTCAAGAATCGTCATCTCGACCCCTCACTTTTTATCGGCTATTTCTTAACTATAGACAGCCTGAGCGAAGAATGAGAACGTGATTAATACATCAAATTCAGTAGCTGGGCCAGAGAGCTGACCTGCAGATCCGTCAATTCCGGCCACTGAGGTGCACCGGCAGGGGCCACATGTACCGTTGCTGTGCCTGCGGCCCGGCCTACTTCCAGATCAAATCGAAAATCACCGACCATCACCGTCTGCTCAGCCGGGCACTGCCAGCGATCCAGCAACCGTTCAATACCGTCCGGGTCAGGTTTGGGGCGGGCTTCATCCCGCCCCAGCACCCATTCAGGGGCGAAGAAATGAGCCGCACCGATCGCCTGCAACGACTGTAAAGCAATCTCCCGGCTATTGCGGGTCAGAATGCCCAGTTTCACCCCACGGTTATGCAAATGCACCAGCAGGTGCAACACCCCCTCTGCAGGCTCAGCCAGCCGGGCGTAGCGCAGCTCCAGCTGGTCCAGCCGTACCATCATCGCGCTGCGATCCGGCTCAGGCAACGCCGCTATAGTGCCGAGAATATCAGCATCCGCCGCTATCCCCAGCGCCTGCCGCATATAGGCAAAATCATGGACCGGACAGGTCAGAGTGCCGTCCAGATCAAAAATCCAGCAAGGACGCTGTAAAAACTCTGGCGAATAGCGAGCCAAGCGGTGTACTCCCAGGTGGAAAGCAGAGAAAAGGTCAGTCAGATTCAGTGGTCGTGCCAGTGTCGGGAATCTCATCAATCAGCTGTATCAGCTTCTGCTGAATATCCAGTAACAATTCATGGTCACTATGCTGCGCATCTTCAGGGCGCAGATGATTTTCCAGCAGGCTGACGGCATCGCGACTCTGCTCCAGAATCTGCAGCAGGTTACGCGAGCGTTTTTTATTACTGTCAGTCAACTGCCCCAGCCGTGAAGTGGTACGGCTGAGCTGAGTATCAAGCTCACTGATATGTTCGCTGACATCCAGCATGCCACTGCTAAGCAGGTGACGCATATGCACCAGCTGCTGCTCCAGCCGACTGACGGCATCCTGAAAACGGGCAAGAAACTGTTCTGACTCACGCTCCATAAAAATCGCCAGTAACTCATCAGGCAGCAAAGCCCGGTTACGGCCATCGCCACGGATCGCGTAATCACCGTACTGAGTACAGTAAGGTTTGTGAATTCCAGGGGGAATTTCCAGCCGCAGCATCGGCTTGCTGGCCAGATTTTCGACGTAGAGTTCAATCTCTACGGTGGGATAGCAATCGGTTGCTTTGTTTACCAGGGTAAGGCGGGCATTGTCATCAACCGCACAGCCAACCACCTGGCCACGCTGCACCCCGTCTGCTGACGTAAGCTCATCAACGCCAATCAGAATGGTGCCACCATGAATAGAATTAGCGAACGCCACCAGATCACGACTTTTGATGCCGCTGACGTCACGTTTGAAATCAACTCGAGGCCCCTCCGCCATATTCAGCAACTGCTGAGTGCGGCGGCTGAGGCCCCGATATTCACGCTGCATCAGTTTAGCCTGACGTCGCTATCAACGCTTAGTGGTAGCAAGCGTCGTCAAACGGGTCCAGCGGCTGTTCCAGCATCTGGTCGTTATTGCTGTACATGATACGACCTTCAAAACGCAGGCCTTTGGTAGCAAACCAGCGATCCAGCTGTTCAACGCCTTCACCTACATCAGAGGTACGCATCCAGCTACGGACAACACCGTAAAAATACACACCGAACATGCCAGCAGCGGCACCCAGGAAGAAGTTAGAGGACAGTGCGAACAGCAATACAATAATACCGACCACCCAGATACGGCTGGCACGGGCTTCATTGTAAGACGTCATCGCACCTTCATGGCGTTCAGCCATACGGACATAACGACGGTAGTTCTGTTGGATATCGAATTTATCGGCCAGGGAAAGATAGCGTTCCATGGAGCTTCCTTGTGATACAAATAGACAGCTAATTTAATGCTCCGGGGCAGCCACCTGCTCACCGGAGCGCGTAATCAGGCCAGACTCTTGCTGACCACTTCAAAAACGTCTTTCGACAGTTCACCACTGTCGAGGATCTGTTGCAATGCCTGTTTCATCAGCGCTTGACGTGCCGCATCATACTTACGCCAGCGGGTCAGCGGCGTCAACAGACGGGATGCAATCTGCGGGTTCAACTCATTCAGCCGAATCACCTGCTCCGCCAGGAACTGGTAGCCACTGCCATCGATGGCGTGGAAGTTGACCGGGTTCTGACCACAGAAACCACCGAACAGTGAGCGTACTCGATTCGGGTTACGAATATCAAAGGCTTCGTGTTCCAGTAGCGCTTTCACCCGACTCAAAGCATCCGGTTGTGGACTGGCAGCCTGAACGGTCAGCCACTGATTGACTACAAGACTTTCGTTGTACCAGCGGGCATAGAACTGATCAAGTAATCCTTGCGCAGCCGTGGTGAACGAAGAGTGAACCACCATTACCAGCGCGGCCTGCTGATCGGTCATATTATCAGCCTGAGCAAACTGCTGCTCAGCCAGTGCCAGCGCGGCCGGGTCACCGGTAGCCAGCAGATAGTTCAGGGCCAGGTTTTTCAGGCTGCGTCTGGCAATAGCATCAGCGTCCGGGCTATAGACTGCCTCACTACAGTTAGCAGCGTAGGCGCTCTGGAACTGATCTTTCAGCGCATGGGCCAGCGTTACACGAACAAACTGACGGACCTGGTGAATGGCATCCACATCTACCACTTCTGCCCGCTCCGCCAGGTAGGCTTCAGCGGGTAGTGTCAGGGTTTTAGCCACCATGGCCGGGTCCAGCGTACGGTCAGCCAGCACCGTACCAAAGGCGGCGATCAGGTTCGGGTCCACCACCAGCTCACGGCCAGCCTGATGATCTTCCACCAGTGCTTCCATCAGCCGGGTCGCCATGGTTTGCGCCGCATCCCAGCGGTTAAAGCCATCGCTGTCATGGGCAATCAGGAACACCAGCTGTTCGGTGGTGTACGGGTAGTTGAGTTTAACGGGTGCCGAAAAGCCCCGCAGCAATGAAGGTACTGGACAGCATGGCAGGTTTTCAAAGCGGAAACACTGCTCAGCGGCCATCAGATCCAGCACCTGAGTTGTCGCGCTGTCAGCCAGAGGCAGATCATTACCCGCCGCATCCAGCAAACCGATCGCCAGTGGGACATGGAACGGGGCTTTCTCTGCGGCATCCGGCGTGGCCGGGCAGGACTGTTTCACCTGCAACTCATACGTGCCCGTCGCATCGTCAAAGCTGTCACTGATCTCCAGCACCGGGGTACCGGCCTGGCTGTACCAGTGACGGAACAGCGTCAGATCACGACCCGAGGCCTCTTCCATCGCATTGACAAAATCATCCGTAGTCACGGCCTGGCCATCATGACGTTCGAAGTACAGATCCGAGCCTTTACGGAACAGCGCTTCACCGAGCAGGGTGTGGATCATCCGTACCACTTCACAGCCTTTCTCGTAGATAGTCAGGGTGTAGAAGTTGGAGATCTCGATAAACGACGCTGGCCGAATAGGATGGGCCATGGGGCCCGCATCTTCCGCAAACTGAGCAGTACGCAGCAACGCGACATCTTCCACCCGTTTAACTGTACGGGAGTTCATATCGGCCGAGAACTCGGCATCACGGAATACCGTGAAGCCCTCTTTCAGGCTCAGCTGGAACCAGTCCCGGCAGGTAACGCGATTGCCGGACCAGTTATGGAAGTATTCATGGGCGACAACCGCCTCAACCCGCTGAAAACCGCCATCGGTGGTGGTTTCCGGATGCGCCAGCACACAGGAGGTGTTGAAGATATTAAGGCCCTTGTTTTCCATGGCCCCCATATTGAAGAAATCTACCGCCACGATCATATAGATATCCAGATCGTATTCGCGGCCATAAACCTGCTCATCCCAGCGCATAGCGTTCTGCAGCGAGGTCATGGCATAGGCCAGTTTATTCAGGTCTTTGTTCTCGGCAAAGATCTGCAGGGTCACCACCCGACCGGACATCGTGGTGAACTGATCTTCGATATGCGCCAGGTCACCGGCCACCAGTGCGAACAGGTAGGCAGGCTTTTTGAACGGGTCTTCCCAGACTACAAAGTGACGGCCATCGTCCAGCTCGCCCCGCTCCACCGGGTTACCGTTGGACAGCAGTACCGGATACAGCGCTTTGTCCGCCACCAGAGTGGTACGAAACACGGCCATCACATCAGGGCGGTCCGGGTAGAAGGTGATACGGCGAAAGCCTTCAGCTTCACACTGGGTACAGAACATACCATCAGACTTGTACAGGCCTTCCAGCGCCGTGTTGTTTTGCGGCTCGATGCGGGTCACTGTTTTCAGTTCAACCGTATCCGGTGCCCCGGCAATTAACAGCCGCTCGGCATCGCGTTGATAGTTCAGCACATCGCTGCCATTAACTTGCAGGCTCTGTAGCTCAAGGCTGTCATGGCCATGCAGTTCCAGCGCCGGGTTCTGCTGCTGGCAGTCCGGGTTGCGCTGCATCTTCAGGGTTGCGGTCACGATAGTCTGCGCTTCACCCAGCGCAAAATGCAGCTCGGTCGTTTCAACCAGCCAGGCCGGAACCTGGTAGTCCTTCAGGTGAATAACCTGTGGTTGCTCTGACATAAGATCCTCCCGATCAGGCGCTGAACGCCACCTGATAGGCTGTAAATTTGCGAATATTAATCACCCCGGTATCCAGCATCAGGTACTGGCCCTTGATGCCCATCAGCGTGCCTTCCACGACCTCAGTTTTATCGAAATTAAAACTGGTCACCTTGGTCGGGAACACCTGTACCGGGTAGTCGATGTCGATCTGCTGTGCATCACTGAGCCGCTGAATCGCCTGCAGACCATGGGTCTGTTCAAGCTCAGTCAGGCCCTCAGCACACTGCTCAAGTAACCGGTCACGGACCTCGGTCAGGTCCACTGGTGTGACATCGCCTTTGAGCATAGCTCGCCAGTTGGTTTTGTCAGCTACATGTTCACCGAGCAGACGTTCCACCTGACCGGATTGCAAGCGGGTCGCCACCCGGAAAATCGGCAGTGCCTGGATTGCGCCCTGGTCCATCCAGCGCGTCGGTACCTGAGTACCCCGGGTGATGCCGACTTTGACACCAGATGAGTTAGCCAGGTAGACGAAGTGGTCCTGGAAGCAGAATTGCTCCCCCCAGTCAGCGTCGCGACAGGTACCCAAGTGGAAGTGGCACTTCTCCGGGCTGACGATGCACAGATCGCATTGCGGCAGCTTTTTGAAACAGGGGTAGCAGTGCCCCTGGCCATAGCTTTTCTTGGTTTTGCGTCCACAATGGGTGCAGTTGATCGCGCCAAGAAACTCCAGACGGATCGGCTTGCCGATGTAGTCGTTAAGTGGCACAGCGTGGTCATCCAGCAGCAGCTCGTAACGAACGGGCGCGGCCAGTTCGGTGCGCATCTTACTGAGCGCACCCCGGGCAATTTCATGTGTCATTGAGATATCTGACTCAGTTGTCGGTCAGGATTTTGATGGTCTGGGGTGCAAAAGGATCTTCCCCATGCTGAGTACCATCCGGCCGGGTGCGGTCAATAAAGCCAACACGTTCCTGTTCAGGCAGGCGTTGGTCATAATGGATCACGGCGCGCATACAGGTCTCACGCTGCTCCGGCTCCAGACGGCGGCCATCAGGCCATTTACCCAGCTCAACAGCGGTACGCAGTGCAACATGCATCTGCGGTGTCATTGCGGCAATCAGTTCTTCATAAGTCATGGACAACTCCTCTTCACCTCGCGCAGGAGTCTACCATATTCTGCAATCAGCGACGGCGCAGTACGGCAACCAGCGGCACAAACGCCAGCCCGGCAAGCAGGCCAACCAGGTGGGCAGTGTTCGCCACCGCGCCCATGCCAGCTCCTTCAAGTACACCACTGAAGCCCAGTGCCAGCCAGATCACCATCAACGCCATCAGCGCCGGTGGCAGGTTGAAGCGCTCGGCCACCTTGCGTTGCCGATCCCACAGCCAGGTGTAGGCCAGCACAGCAAACACCACCCCTGACATCCCACCAAACAGCGGCCCACTCACCACATACTGAGCCAGGTTTGATGCCACGCCGGAAAACACCACCAGCCCCAGTAGCACATTGAGCCCCTGCAGCCGTTCAATCCGGGCCGCTACGACCCAGATCCAGAGCAGATTAAACGCCAGGTGAGGGATATTGAAATGCAGGAAAATCGGCGTCAGCAACCGCCACAGCTGACCACTTTCCAGCGTTACATCCAGCCCTGGCGTATAAAGGCTATCGCCCTGCTGGATCAGATCTGCGATGGTGAAATAACGCAGTAACTCGAAGTTGTCACCGAAGCCGGTGAGCAGGGCAATCAGCACGCTGGCAACAATCAGCATAAGGGTGGCGGGTAAACGGTGCAGATCAAACGCCGGGGTCGTGTTTATAGCCGGGTTATGCTGCACCTGAACCTGACTCAGGTCCGCCCCGCTGCGCCACAGCTCAAACAGCTGGTTGATCCGCTGCGGATTAATCCCGGCGGATACCCACAGCTGCTGACACTCGCCCTCTTCCATGATGCGGTGGGGAATCTGATGCTGCCATAAAAAGGCAGCAAACTCGCTCAGATCCAGCTGCAGCGATACTTCGAGTACTTTAACCATTACGTCTCTCATTGGCAGCCTGTCGGGCTTAGTACTGATCAACTACGCAAAGCCCGACAGGCTGCCAGGCCCGTTAACGACCGGTGGATTCTTTAAATTCCTGATTAACATCCACCCAGACAAACTTGCCCGCCTGCAAGGTGGTTTCGGCGTCCATCCGGTAGGCCACCAGCTTGCCAAATTTAACCGCACTGTAATCCAGACAGGCTATGTTGTCGGTAATCGGCTCTGGCTGACCTTCGCGCCAGTAATGACCAATAAACAGCGGCTTCTCATCTTCACCGTAGTACAGCAGGTCGTCGTATTCCTGCGGACTCAAGGCCCGGCGGGCAAAATGAGAGGGCAACGGGTCCGGCTGGAACACCACATCGGCATAAAACTGCGGCTCACAGGCCCAGAATTTAGTACGGAAAAATTTTCGCTTAAAACCATCCCGGCTGATCATCACTTCATCATTTGGCAGTTTCAGATGAGTGCCTCGCAGCAGGCGATCAAGCAAAACCCACTCAAAGGTGCCGTGATTGGCAGAGCGCTGTAACATCGCCGGGGTCAGGTGGTTCACCCCGTATTCCTGCGCCAGCTGGTCGACCAGCTGCTGATGCCAGCAGGCGTGTACCACGCGGAAATTGTCAAACTCCTGAAACAGCGGCATCTCCATAATCCAGGCCAGCAACGACTCCAGTTCTTCCGGGTACGCTGCATACTGCTCCAGCGTTTCCTTCAGAATCCGGTGGTGGCGTGGTGTGCGTTCACGCAGATAAGGGTGCTCCCCCTGCTCTGCTTTTGTCAGATAGCACAGCAGATTGTATTCATGGTTACCCATCACAATCTGTGCACTGCCTGCATCTACCATGCCTCGTACCAGCTGCACGGCTTCCCGGATACGGGGGCCACGGTCAACGATATCCCCCAGAAAGACGACCTGTCTTTGTGGGTGTTGGTAGACGCCATCTTTACGACAATAACCTAACCGCTCCAGCAGAATTTCCAGACTCTGGGCACAGCCGTGTATATCGCCGATCAGATCATACCCTTGCAGATCCGCCACGCTTCAACCTCCCAGTTTTGTGCCCCAGCCCAGCTTTTCGCGACAGGTCTGGTAAAAATCGTAATTTAACGGGTGCAGCAATTTCAGTTTGTGCGGCTTCTTATGAATGGTGATGGTGTCACCGGGCGCACAGCTGATGTCATTCTGACCATCACAGGAGATCGCCGGGTAGGTTTCATTGCGCTCACTAATCACCAGCTTGAGCTCACTGTTACCATCTACCACGATCGGCCGACTGGACAGGGTGTGCGGGAACATCGGCACCAGTACCAGCGCATCCAGTTTCGGGTGCATAATCGGCCCGCCCCCGGACAGCGCATAAGCTGTTGATCCAGTCGGCGTCGAGACGATCAGGCCATCAGAACGCTGTGTATATACGAACTGCCCTTCGATATAGAGTTCAAATTCGATCATTCGTGCCGCTTTACCAGGGTGCAATACGCAATCATTAAGTGCCACCATTTCACCGATAGGTTCGCCGTTACGCTTAACGGTCACATCAATCAGGAAGCGACTCTCAACGGTGTATTTACCGTCCAGTACTTCAGCAACCTTCTGTTCGATCTCATCCGGGGCAATGTCAGTCAGAAAACCCAGATTACCGCGGTTAACCCCCAGTACCGGGATATGGAACTGCGCCAGTGAACGGGCTGCGCCCAGCAGGCTGCCGTCGCCACCGACGACAATCACCAGATCGCAGATTTCGCCCATCATTTTCTGCTTGCATACCTGCTGGCCATGGCCCGGCATCATCTCGGCAATACGCTCATCTAATATCGCATTCAAGCCCTGATCATTCAGAAAACGGATCAGGCTCTTGAGGGTATCAACGACATTTTTGCTGCCCAGACGACCAATCAGGCCGATGTTGCGAAAGTAATCCATCTGTTCTCCCGTAGTTACTGCGGTGCGACATACCAATTGCGCATTATAAGTGTGCGATACAGGGACGCATAGGCGTCTACCGGGCTGAGTACAGCTCTACCCTGTAAAATCTGGATAAACAGCTGGCTTATCCAGCCAGGCCTCGTCGCCCCTGCAACCCGCCGGTGTGCAGTGCCAAAATACGACTGCCAGGTTTGAATGCGCCCTGTTCAATCAGCTGTTCCAACCGGAACAGCATTTTGCCAGTATACACATGCTCCAGTGACAGCTGATGCTGCTGTTCAAAATCAGCCATAAACGCCAGCAGCTCCGGCGTGGTTCTGGCGTATCCCCGGCAATGCCCCTGCAGATCAATAGCCCAGTGAGCCTGTGGCTGCACCCCGGCACGGCCCAGCAGCTGCTGCACATCCTGATACAGAAATCCCGCGCCTTTTAGCACAGCAACGCCCAGGATGCGCCAGGATGCAGGGGCAGCAGCAATCAACCCCGCCAGAGTGCCACCAGTACCACTGGCGGTAATCAGGTAATCCGGCTGCAGCTGCTGCACCTGGATCTGCCCGACCAATCCCGCCAGACCTTTCAATGCCAGAGGGTTACTGCCTCCCTCCGGCACAATCCATGCCCCAGGCCATTGCTGCTGGAGCTGTTGCAGATAGTCAGTATCATGGCGTCGGCGATACTCTGCCCGGCTGACAAACTGCAGCTGCATGCCCCAGCGTTGTGCGTCCTGCAGCATCGGGTTACTGGCATTCTCCGGTTCACCCCGGATAACGCCGACCGTGGCGATGCCAAAGCGGTGCCCGGCACAGGCCAGCGCATGGATATGGTTGGACCAGGCCCCACCAAAGCTGAGCACCCGGGCAGCACCCTGTTGATGGGCAGCCAGCAGGTTATGCTGCAGCTTGTACCACTTATTACCACTGACGCCGTCACCGATCTGATCCAGCCTCAATAGCCGGACATCCAGTCCCTTGCGTCGATAAAGTGAAGAGGTCAATGTCGTCACCGGCACTTTAACCGGCGTCAGCAGATGGGCAATAGATTCAGTCATGAAGTCAACTCACAGCAATCAGGCAGATATACCTGATGAGTCAGGTCGCCACAGCGTATGTGACGAAGAAAGGGATTAACAGGGCCAATCGGGGGAACATGAAGCACCCAGCGGGCGCTGGATGGGGCCGGGCAGACATAACCAGTGCCCGACACAGATTAAGATGCAGGTTTAGGTACGACCATATAGCGATCACCGCCCGCCTGTTTGGCTTTGTACATCGCCTTATCGGCGCGGTTGATCAGTTCTTCGACCGTTTCATAACCATCGGTCACCGTAACCCCCAGGCTTAGTGACAGATCAAACTCGCGGATCTGACTCTTGCCGTTATTATAAGGTGCGTACTCATTGAAGCGGACACGCAGGCGATCAGCCAATAGCTCAGCGGAAACAATTTCAGTTTCCGGCAGGATAATCATAAATTCATCGCCACCGTAACGAAATGCCTTATCCGCTTTACGCAGATCCCGACGAATTACTTTGCCGATAAACCGCAGTACCCGATCGCCTTCCAAATGGCCCAATTCATCATTAACCTGCTTGAATTTGTCCAGATCGATACAGATCAGCGACAGAGCACGACCGTAGCGACGGGCACGCTCAAGTTCTGCTTCAACGGTTTCGTAAAAGTGACGCTGATTATGCAGGCCAGTCAGATCATCGGTCACGGAGAGTTCTTTCAAGCGGGCTTCAAGCTTTTTGCGGGCGCTCTGATCATGAAAAAACCCGATACTGCCGTGGGCAAAAGAACCGGCAGGGTCCATCAATGTAGCAGACAGCCTAATCGGGATACGGCAGCCATCTTTGGCATACACCTCGGTTTCATAACCTTCCAGTCGCCCGATACCACCATACTGGGCACCGTCTTCGAGCAAGCCCTTGACTCTGCGCGCACGCTCAATGCCACCATAAATATCAACAATACTCATCTTGCCCAGTACATCAGCAACACGATACTGCAACAGAGACTCTGCTGCCGGATTGAAGATATTCACAATACCCTTAGCATCAACCCCAATTATCGGGTCAGGGCATAACTCAGTTAAAGCAGCGACTTCAATGTCTATCATAGCGTTCCCGACTTGCTTTAATCTAAACGGTGGCCAGGCACAGAGTACCCGTCGAATACCTCGAATATATAGCGGCTGGCGGCTCAGGAAAAGAGCACATTCGTAGAAAACCACTAACAAATTTAAAACGGCGTGCTATTTACAGCACGCCGCAGGCACAATCAGCGATCTCAGTACAACAACCGCTGATACCATTCAAGGCACACTATCGCATAACTAACCGACAGCGATGCCCAACTCGCGCAGATCAATCACGTAAACGAGCGATACGCATATCCGCCGTCGACATATCACCGGGCAACTGGATGCTACCGGTTTTCTTCAATGTCTTCGGGTCATGAATAGAAATATCACTGGAGGTGCCACCCACATACAGACGGGAGCCATCGCGGGTCATATTAATGGTGTAGTAGGTGTGCTCAAGGTCTTCGGTGGCCAGGGTTTTATGCTGGCTGACACTGTGTTTGGACAGGTTATTAAATGCCCCATACACGATGTCAGGATTATTGGGATCAGTCACCAGATTAAAGAATATAAACTCGAATGGCACCAGCTCATTAGATTCCAGCTTACCACTGGCCAGATCAATGCGGTTCATGCCCCACCAGAACTCTGCTTTTTCCATCTCACCCGGCGCACCGTTCCACTTGATAGTGAAGTACGGCAGGATATATTCACCCACATGTTCTCCCTGAGCCTGCATAGCAAAGGCATCCGGGGCAACCCATTTATCCGCTGGACGCTGCCAGTTCTGCAGCTTTTTCAATACGCGGATGTCACCTGTTTTCGGATCAATCGCTTTCAGATCGGCACCACCGAGAATTACCTCGCCATTATCCATGGCACCAATTTTGGTAATCCGCCGGTCAACCGGGTAAAAACGCTTTGCCCGGGCATTCAGGCCATCAGCGGTATTAAACACCGCCAGCCGGGGTTGCTGCACTTCAAACCGGTCCGCATGCTTGACCACCGGGTTCTGCACCGTATACAGCTCATTACCATCCGGGCTCACCGCCAGCGAGATAATCGTTTTGATCTGTACATTTTGGTATGACTGCTTCGCCGAAAACACCTTCTCACAATTGGTGATATCAAAGCCGTATACATCTTCCCACTTATTGGTCAGTACATAGGCGATACGGCCATCCGGGGACGGTACGATTGAGTTAGAACCAAAGATGCCGGGAATTTTGCAGCTGCGCAGCAGCTTATTGGTTTCCACATCCACCACATGCAGCAGATTCGGCCGGGTGGAGGTCAGCAGATACTCCTTCCCCGCCACCATCGCCGTATCCCCGCTGCCGGTACTGGCGCAGCCACTGAGTAACGCGGCGCTGCCAAGGGCCAGGGTGATCGCACTGGCTTTATACATTTGAGTCAGTTTCATGGTTGGCTCCTCAGTCTTCATCCGGGAATACACTGTCGATCTGACGCCAGTCTTCATTGGCCTTCGCCACATCCTGCGACCAGCCTGGGTGAGTGCTCATGGTGTCTGGCACCTGCGCAGGCCACCAGCAGGCATCGGCGCAGCCATAAAGATCAGACTCCATCGGCTGACAGAGCGAGCCCAGCCCGCCGAACGGGTCGACTTCCCAGCCTGGGTCATTGGTGGAGGTACAGCCAACCACCGTCTGCATGGCCACAACGTCTTCGGTAGTTCCATCGGCCACAGCTTTCTCCAGCAGCTGCGCCTTCTTATTAAACGATTTCAGATGCTTCATCTAAGCGCTCCTTCTTGGCGATACATAGGTGTCGAAGAACGCCGGGTTCTCGACCATGATTTGCGAATACACCGCCACCCCGAAATCAACCCAGTCTCGCAACAGGTCACAGTAGTGGTAGGACGGCGTCGTCGCATCGCCGTATTTCGCGTAACTTTCGTGATAGCAACCGCCAGAACAGATGTTGCGGATGCGGCAGGTTTCACAGCCGGTATTGCTGCGATCCAGACGCCCCTCAACAAAGGCAGCCAGCGCGGGCTTATCAATGCCGTTATCAACATCGCCGAATAACGGCATCTCCGAGCCGGTAAAGCGATGGCACAGATTCAACCCGCCCTGGGTATCCACCGCCAGCAGGCCGACCCCGGCACCGCAGGGCAGCTGCTTTTTATTGCCCTCATGCAGGTCCGTCATCAACTGATGCATGTTGCCAAAGCCCATACTGCGGTGCGCCAGCGCAGCCTCCAGGTATTGCTGCCCCAGTCGTTTCATGCCAGCGAACACGTCCACCATCTCATCGGCGGTCAGATTGAACGCCGTGATATCCCCTGATGTCACCGGGCCAAAACCCACCTCGGTAAAGCCCAGCTCCCGGTGCAAGTGATCAAAGATGGTTTCCACATCGGTAATCCCCCGCGTCAAGGTGACACGACAACCCACCGGCCTTGCGCTATAACGCTCAAGCAACATCTGCGCTTTACGCCGTACCACGGCATAGGTGCCCTGCCCCCCCACCGTAATGCGATTTTTATCATGCATGGCTTCAGGGCCATCCATGGAAACGGTCAAACCAAAACGATGGTCATTGAAGTACTCGATCAGCGCCTCATTCAGCAACGTGGCATTAGTGGTCAGGGTGAAATCAACCTGTGCTTCCAGACTGGCGAAGCGCTCCTCACAGTAAGTCACAACCTGTCGGATCACTGGCATATGGCTGAGCGGCTCACCACCGAAGAACACCACGTTATAGCGGGGCTGACCCGGTGATTCCTGCAACAGCATTTCGACCGACTTTACCGCCGTTTCGAAGCTCATCTTGTCACCCTGGGAGGGTGTGGTGAGGTCTTCTTTATAGCAGTAGGTGCAGCTGAGATTACAGCCGGTATTCACGTTCAGAACGATTGTCGTCAACGGGAAATTTTTGACCGGTTTAGGCCTGGGGTTATAGCTGGCAACGGCGCCACTGTCGTGGACAATTTCCAGCGATTTCAGCTCTTCCAGAGTTTCTTTGACAGCCTGTGGGGATGCTCGATCGGCAAAGTGGTCACGCAGCATCGGCGCACTTAGATCACCCTGAGCCTCAAACAGCTCGATCAATTCGCGGCCCAGTGGATCCAGCTCGAACAGACTGCTTGAAGGCACATGAAACAACATACGACGGCTATCCACATCCACCAGATGCAGATTGGGCTTAACCAGTGTTAAAGACCCCATGGGGCACCTCACCTTGTATTTATCATTACGCCTGAGCACAGTGCCCGGTACGTAGTTCGGAGGTTGCTATCACGCTCGGATTTACTGCAGCGGTGACTTGATATAATCCTGCACCGTCACCAGCAGGCGGGCCTGGCCCTGCTGTTCCGTGGCCACTGTCTTCACCGTAGCGACCACCGCCAGCTGACCCACGTTATTGGTGGACATCTTGCGTTCAGGATTCAGCCCGGCATCACCCGGCGTAAACACCCCACGGGCATCGATAGTCCCGGCATAGTCCAGATCTTTATCGTGTTCAGCCACCGCATCAAACGGCTTCAGACTCCAGCTGGCAGGCATATAACCCAGCGCCAGATCATCTTCGGTACCCGCTTTGCCATCTTTACCGGCGGCATAACCCACTGCCCGATACGTCGCGTTGACCTTGGCCTGCTTACCGCCATTACCGCCCACCCGAGCAATCGAGTCTGCAGGAACAACATCCACCCGTACCAGCTGGTCGTATAACGCTACCTGCATTGCAGAACTACCGACCTGGATGCGGCGCAGCCCTGGTTGCGCCCCCGACTGCGCACTGACTTTCAGTACCAGCTGGGTCGCACTGCGTGATATCACCTGATCCAGCTTCAGTCCGGACGCCAGGCGCACCTTGCCAGTCAGACCATTACCGGTCAGCGTCAGTGTGCGACTCTCACCCTGACGGATATACGCCGGGCTGATGGCCAGAATAGCGGAGTGTCCGGCCTTAATTGCACTCAGCTCGCCGCCCATCTCCGTAGCGCCGCGCGGGAACATTCGTCCCTGCATCCGGCTGCCATCGGCAGACAGTGCCAGCACCTGGCGCATTTTCACCCCAGCCACCGTCAGGCTCGCCCGTAGCTCATAGCCGGTGTACACCACCGCACTGCCCTGGCCCGTTAACGGCGAACCATCCGCGTACTGACCACTGAGCGTCAACCCATAGTGATCATCGCCTTTCGCATTCAGAGTCAGCGTGGCACTGAACTCACCTTTGCCTGGCAAGTAGCCAGCCACTGTCCAGCCACCCGCAGGTGCGGGCTTATCAGCCTGCTGCCACTGGTCCCAGGCGGTGCTCTTCAGCGGGAAGTCTGTTGCCAGTTGCGGCACCACATCACTGACCGCCAGCTCAAACCAGGCCCGATCACGGGACAGGGCATGGAATTCCAGGGTCGGGAACTGGCCCATATGGAAATGCACCAGCCGCTCCCACTCCCCCTCAGTGCGCCGCTGCAGAGCAAAGCGCGCGCCCGAGTGACAACGGGCGCACATCTCGGCGTACTCAGCAGGCGTGTCGTCCAGCACATTGGGGGTCTGTTCCAGCAGGTAGCGTTTGCCGGATGTTTCCGCCGGGGCCAGCCCCTGGGTGTCCGCCAGATACTTGATAATCGCCCGTCGTTCATCAGCAGAGATACGCAAACCGCGCTGGCTCTGCATCCGGTTCAGGGTGGTCATCCAGCCTTCGGGGGTTTTACGCTGCTCACTGATACGGCTCAGGCCACCGTCTGCGGTGGGGGTATGACAGGACGTACACCGTTCCTGTAGCAGTTGCGCCCCCGACTGCGAGGCCGCAGACAGCGGCGCAGCCATCAGGCTCGCCAGTGCCAGCACACCACCACCCGACAGGGCGCGTTTGAGTTTGTTGTTCAAGGCCATCACTCCATGGATTTATTTTTATGGGTATTCACCTCGGCTCGGCCGACCGGACAGATCCAGCACGCTGACCGACCACACTAACGCTACCGGCTGGCTGTAAATATAATTCTTCGCTTTTGTAGTAAGTTGTACACTGATGTAACCAGATGTAATACAAACTCGAAATTAAAACTCAATTCTTTGTTTTAGTTGAATAAATTCCATTTGACACTGACAAGGAAACAGACTTTATGCGATTCCGTGCTGTTGCTAGACTGCCGCTACGACCTTCCGCTAACTCAGCAAAGAGCGCGCCTATGCAGTATGAAAACGCCCATATTCTGATCGTTGAAGATGATTTCGCTTCCCGCTCCTTGCTGGCCAGCTATCTGGAACAGGCCGGTTATCAGGTCAGTGAAACCGCTCAGGCCAACGACCTGGCCCAGCAGGTCGTCAGTGAACAGATCGACCTGGTGCTGCTGGATATTAACCTGCCCGGCAAAGATGGCCTGACTCTGACCCGTGAGCTGCGGGCGGTCAGCAAGGTGGGAATTATTCTGGTTACCAGCAGCGGCGATGAGATCGATCGTATCGTCGGGCTGGAGCTGGGTGCCGATGACTACGTCACCAAACCCTTCAACCCACGTGAACTGCTGGTGCGGGCGAAAAATCTGCTCTGGCGAGTACAGGACGGTCGTAACAGCAACCAGGGGGCAGCGGCTTTATGGCATTTTGAGGGCTGGCAGCTGGACGGCAGCAAGCGCCTGCTCAGCAGCCCCGAACAACAACAGGAGCGGCTCCCTGAAGGCGAGTTCAAGCTGCTGCAGGCACTGGTTAACGCCGCCGGTACCGTGCTGTCCCGGGATCAGCTGATGGATGCGATCCATGATCGCGAATGGACCCCGAATGACCGCTCGGTGGATGTACTGATCGGCCGCTTGCGGCGCAAGTTACAGGACAACCCCGCCGACCCGCACTTTATTCTCACCGCCCATGGTGCGGGCTACATGTTCGCAGGCGAGCTGAACTAGATGCGTACTCTGGCGGGCTACCGCATCCTCCAGCGGCTGCAACAGACCCGCCACTACAGCCTTTATCAGGCTCAATCGCTTGAGCAACAACGCCCCATACTGCTGCGCCAGCTGCATGACGACAGCCAGCTGCAGCGCTACGGCCATGAGCTGAGCCTGCTGCGTGAATTATCACCGCTAGCGGTCCTGCAGCCCCTGCCCCGGCAGCCAGAGCAGAGCCCCCGCATCAGCCTGTTTGAGCCCGTCACCGGCCTGCCGTTGAGCACACTGTTAGCCAGCCCCGGCTTCAACTGGCAGCAGGGGCTGAGTATCGCCCTGCAGGTCAGCATACAGCTGGGGCGACTGCATGAAGCGGGCGTCACCCACAAACGGATCAGCCCGGACAACCTCTGGTTCGATGTGGCAACCCAGCAGGTCTGGTTGCTGGATCTGTCCCATGCTACCCGGCTCACCCGGGAGCAGGCGGGCTGGCACCATGTGCAGCTGGCCGCCGACAGTCTGCCCTGGCTGGCACCGGAACAAACCGGGCGAATCAACCGGGCAATCGACAGCCGCACCGACCTGTACAGCCTGGGGGCTACCCTCTACCAGCTGTTGACTCACCAGCCGCCGTTCATCAGCGATGATCCCGCCCAGCTGATCCACGATCATATTGCCCGTCAGCCGCTGTCACCCGACCAGCTCAACCCCGCGATACCGGCGCAGGTCGCACAGATCGTGCTGAAATTACTGGCCAAAGATGCCAGCCAGCGCTATCAATCCAGCACGGGGCTACAGCAAGATCTGCAGCGTTGTCAGCAGAGCTGGCAAGACAGCCGGTCAATCGACGCGTTTGCACTGGGCCAGCAGGACCCCTCCCGCCGCTTCACCTTGCCCCAGCAGCTCTATGGCCGAGACAGCACCCTGTCCGAGCTGCAGCAATACTGCCAGCAGGTGGCCAATGGCCAACAGCACAGCCTGCTGATCGAAGGTCGGCCAGGCATTGGTAAAAGTGCCCTGGCCCATGAAATTCGCCAGCAGGTACACGAGCTGAAAGGGCGTTTTTTCAGCGGGAAATTCGACCCTTTCCAGCGCAACCGCCCCTACTCGGCGATCGTCCAGGCCCTGCAGAGCCTGATCCGCCAGCTGCTCACCGAATCACCGCAGCAGCTGCAGCAGTGGCAGCAACAGCTGAACGCCGAGCTGGGCCAGCAAGGCCAGGTGCTGTTGCGACTGATCCCGGAACTGGCGCTGATCATCGGCCCTCAGCCCGCACTCCAGCCACTAAGCGCCAACGAGGAACAGCAACGGTTTTCCCGGCTGATCCTGCAACTGCTGCGTACATTTACCCGCCCGCTGCAACCGCTGGTGCTGTTTCTGGATGATCTGCACTGGGCAGACCCGGCCTCTCTGACTCTGCTTGACCGCCTGCTCAAACATCAACCGCTGCCCCAGCTACTGCTGATCGCCAGTTACCGGGCCGACCCGCTGAATGCCGAACATCCAGTGCAGCAGTGGATCAACCAGCACGCCCTGCCACAGCTACAACTGGCCCCCCTGAACAGCCAGGCCATCTGCCAGCTACTCTCTGCAACCCTGCACTGCCCACCCGCGCGGTGCCGGGCACTGGCGCTGATCTGCGAACAGAAAACCCGGGGCAACCCGTTTTTCCTCAATCAGTTTTTAAACACTCTGCATACACAGCAGCTGATCCACTTTGAACACCCACAGTGGCAGTGGGATGAGCAACAGATTCAGCAACAGGCGATGACCGACAATGTGGTCAGCCTGATGGTTGAGCAGATCCAGAAACTGCCCCAGCCCACCCGTGAACGGTTGCAGGACGCCGCCTGTCTGGGCAGCACATTCAGCCTGCAGCAACTGGCCAGCCTCGATCACGATACTGGCCCCGACACCGCGAACAGGCTGACAGCCCCTCTTGAACAGACCGCCACGGATCTGTGGCCCGCCCTGCAGGAAGGCCTGTTAATCCCGCTGGATGATCGCTACCAGCTGACTCAGCCCTGCACTACCCTGCAGGCCGACAGCGGAACGGTTCTTGAGTACCGATTTATCCATGAACGTATTCAGCAGGCCGCTTACTCACTGATTCCCGCCGCACAACGACCCAACCGCCACCAGGCCATCGGCCAGCTACTGCAACAACAGCGAGAGCCGGACGAAACCGACCAGCAGATATTCGACCTGAGCCATCACCTGAATCTGGCCCGCCCGCTGCTAAATAACGACCCTGAGCGCCACGCTCTGGCCGCACTCAATCTGCAAGCTGCCAGCCGGGCGCGGACAACGGCAGCGTTCACGGCCGCCGACAGCTACCTGCAAACCGGGCTGTCGCTACTGGCAACGAACAGCTGGCAAACCGATTACTCGCTGACCCTGAACCTGCATAACAACGCCGCCGAAATGGCCTGGTTACGCAACGACCTGAGTGCTATGCAACAGCTCAGCGAGCTGGTGTTAAAGCACGCACACCAGCTGCTGGACAAAGTCCGGGTGTATGAAATCCGTATTCAGGCAGAAGTCGCCCGTAATCGCTTCGATCAGGCACTGGAACTGGGACTGGCGGTGCTGGCCCTGCTGGGTATCCACCTGCCTCGCCAGCCCAATCGCTGGCAAAACCTGCGCAGCCAGCTGCGCTGTCGCTGGTTACTGCTCAAAACCCCGGCGGATAAACTTGCCTGCCTGCCACGCCTGACGGACCCCTATATCAAAGCCGCACTGCCAATCCTGGCGCGGATGTTCGGGGTGATTAAGTTTTCCAGCTCCAGCCTGCGCCCGCTGGTGATGGCCACCCAGCTGGAACTGACCCTGCGCTATGGCCTTAGCGACAGCGCGCCCCAGGCACTGGCCGGATTTGGTGGCATTCTGTGCAGCCGCTACAGCGCCCTGGAACAGGGCTACCAACTGGCTCGCCAGGCCTGCCTGCATATCAGCGACCCGCAACAACCCGGCCACCAGCAGACGCTCTACCTGTTCAGCACCTATGCCCAGCACTGGAAAGAGCCTCTTAGCCACTCGCAACAGACCCTGCTTGAGGGCTATCAGCTGGCCCAGTCCCGTGGCGACAGTGAGTGGGGTGCCTACTGCCTGGCCGCCTGGTTCCAGTACTCCCTGCCGCTGACCGATAACCTGACTCAGCTGCAGCAACAGCTTGAACGCTACTGCCAACAGCTGGAACATTCCGGCCAGCAGCAGTCGATCCAGTATTCCAACTTTGTCCTGCAGATGGTCGAGAACCTGCGCCAGCCCGGTGATCAGCCCTGGCAGCTGGACGGTCAGTTTTATCAGGAACAGGCAATGCTGGCCGAACACCAGCGCAGCAACCACCGCACCGCTATCTGCCTGCACCACTATTACAAAGCCCTGCTGTGCTACCTGTTTGGCCGCCACAGCGAAGCGCTGGAGCACTGCCAGACAGGCGAGCACTATCTGAGCTACATTGGCGGCACCTTTACCGACCCGCTGTTTCAGGTGATCCACGCCCTGGTACTGATCGCCCTGCTGCCTGAAACATCTATCCTGATGCAACAAAGTCGACTCAGCCGCATCCGCCAGATACGCCGCCAGTGCTGCCGCTGGAACCGCCACAACCCGGCTAACCATCAACATCACCTGGCCCTGATCGACGCCGAACTTTACCGGGTACAGCAGCGTCCTCAGCTGGCCATGGACGCCTATGAACAGGCCATCCAACTGGCCGCGGCTCAGGGCTTTCACCTCTGGCAGGCACTGTGCTGTGAACGGGCCGGTCAGTTTTATCTGGACTGGCATAAAACCAGCATCGGTCATACCTATCTGCGCGATGCCTGGCGCTACTACCAGCGGCTGGACGCACTGGCCAAACTGCAGCATCTGAGCCAGCGCTACCCACAAATCAGTGGCTTCACGCTGACCCTGACCGGTGAAACACAACATCCTGATCAGCCCGCACCGGCTCTGCTGGACAACCCCGGCTTCGAAACGGCTGCCGTGATCAAAGCCTCCCACGCCATCGCCGATGAGATTGTGCTGGAGCAGTTACTGGGACGACTGATGCAGCTGGCACTGGAAAACGCCGGCGCCGAACGGGTGCTGCTGGTGCTGAACCGCCAGCAAACACTCTGGATTGAAGCCGAGGCCGGGCTGGAGCAACCACCGCAGTTTTTCCAGCAACGCCCCCTCGCCGAAGGCGGGGATCAGCTGCCCGTCAGCCTGCTGCATTACAGTGCCCGCACCCGGGAAACCGTGGTGCTCAGTGACCCAGGCCAGCATGAAATGTTTATGCAGGACCCCTACGTCCGCAGCCACCAGCATGGCTCTCTGCTCTGTCTGCCGATCAGCTACCACGGCGAGCTCAGCGCCCTGCTGTATCTGGAAAACACCCAGAGTCGGTCCGTATTTACCCGTGAACGGCTGGCAACCCTGCAAATTCTTGCAGCTCAGGCGGCGATCTCCATCGAAAACGCCAAGCTCTATCAGAGCCTGGAGCAATCAGAACTGGCCTTCCGCTCACTGTTTGAAAACGCCGTGGAGGGTATTTTCCAGGCCAGCCCGGCAGGCCGTTTTACCTCGGCCAACCCCGCGCTGGCCCGACTGCTGGGCTATGACAGCCCGGCACAGTTTATCCACGCCATCGACGATATTGGCCAGCAGTGCTTCTGCGACCCGGCCGACCTGCGTCGCTTTCTCGGCCGGTTACTGCTCAATGATCAGCTGATCAGTTTTGAAACCCGCTGGTACCACCGCGATGGCCGTCAGCTTGATATTGCGATTTCCGCCCGTCGAGTACTGGATGAACAGCAACAGCTGCAGTGCTATGAGGGCTCGGTCACCGACATCAGTGAACGCCAGGCCCGCCAGCAGGCCGTGCTGGCGCAACAGAAAGCCGAGGCTGCCAATGAGGCCAAATCCCAGTTCCTGGCCACCATGAGCCACGAGATACGCACCCCGATGAACGGTATTCTGGGCATGGCCCAGCTACTGCTGAACGACTCACTCAGCCCGGCCCAGCGTCAGCAGATCAACACCCTCTACCAGTCGGGCGAGTCATTACTGGCCATCCTCAACGATGTCCTCGACTTCACCAAAGCCGAAACCGGCCACCAGCAGCTGGAGCAACACCCCTTCTGCCCGGCACAGTGCCTGCAGGAGATCAGCGCCCTGCTGCGCCCCCAGGCCCAACAGAAAGGACTGGTACTGATCGTCCGCAGCCCCGCCGATGCACCGCCACTGCTGGGTGACCGCCGGGCCCTGATGCAGGTTTTGCAAAATCTGGCCAGTAACGCCCTGAAATTTACCGCCCAGGGCCAGATCAGCCTTCGGCTTCAGCTGCGCAGCCAGGACCTGCACCGAACATTACGGATTGAAGTCACAGACACCGGTATTGGCATTCCAGCAGACGCCCAGCCCCGTATATTTCAACACTTCAGCCAGGCCGACAGCTCCATCACCCGCCGCTTTGGTGGCACCGGACTCGGGCTGGCAATCTGCAAACAGCTGGTCGAACTGCAACAGGGCCAGATCGGCTTTTCCAGCCAGCCCGACCACGGCAGCCAGTTCTGGTTTGAGATCAGTTATCCGCTGGCCCAGCAAGGCCTGACGAGTGCAAAGGGCAACACCGTGACTGGCATAAAAAGCAGCGAGCCGTTGCCACCTGCAGCGTTACCTAAAGAAATTTTGCTGGTCGAAGACAACCCGATCAATCAGCACGTCACCGAGGGTCTGCTCAGTCATGATGGCCACCGGGTCACTATTGCCGACGATGGTTACACCGCGCTATCGTTACATGCCGATCATCACTTTGATCTGGTACTGATGGATATTCATCTGCCCGATATGGATGGCGTGGAAACCTGCCGCCGGATGCGCAATCACCCTCAGCCCGACAAAGCCCGCGTGCCTGTTATTGCCCTCACCGCCTCGGTCACCCCGGCGGAGCGCGAACGCTGGCTGAGTGCGGGCATGGATGGCGTGCTGGCCAAGCCCCTGCAGTATGCACACTTGCAGCAACTGCTGAGCGACAAAGACGTTAACAGCCAGCCTGCAGCCCCCACCACCGATATGCTGCTGAACACCCAGCTGCTGAGCCAGCATCACCAGCTGCTGGGTTCGGAGCGCTTCCAGCGCCTGCTTGGCCAGTTTCAGCAACAGGCCGAACAGCAATTGCAGCAGCTGGAGCGAGCCTGTCAAACCCGCGACCTGGCAGCCCTGACAACCCATGCCCACACCCTGGCTGGCGCCAGCGCCAACTTCGGTTTGCAACAACTGAACCGGCTCTGCCAGCAACTGGAACACAGCGAGCATCATCACCAGGAACAGCTGCTCCAGTTACAGCATTGCTATGAGCAAAGCCAGCAAGCACTGGTTAACTTCACCCCGACAGCCAGTTAATCCCGCCTCGTTTACGCCCTGTTACATCTACTCACAACTCCCTACAAAGCCTGTAAACCCTGTTGGCAACGGCTGGGTAAGCTGATGGCTATGCCCTGGTAGCCGTCAACCACCCCTGCCGTACTGCCCAGCGCTGTCTCCAATAACAAGAATCCGCAGAGGAACACCACAATGACAACCCGATTAATGCGCAACGCATCTGCCCTGCTGCTCGGCGCAGCAATCAGCAGTGCCTCCGGCATGGCATCGGCCTATAGCCTGATCAACGAAGATGGCACCGAACTCAATGCTGACCTGGAGCTGATTATCGGTCAGTTCAGCAGTGAAGAACGCTACAGCCCGGCCGCACAAAAAAGCCCGAGCTGGACCGAAGCCTACGCCAAATATGGCCTGTCCGGCAGCTATGCACTCAATGACAGACTCAGCCTGTTTGGCGCTGCCAACCTGCTCAGCTCCGGTACCTGGGGTGATGGCGATGCGCTGGGCAGCACCACCGGCAACGAGCGCGAAACCGAGATCGAAGATCTTTACCTCGGCCTGCGCACTGAACTGTTCGAGTTCTCAGCAGGCAGCCAGAATCTGACCCTGGGCGACGGCTTCCTGATCAACGGCGACGCACTGAATATGGGTGACGGTTTCGGCGCAGAGCTGGACCGGGGCGGCGCATACTGGCTGGCAGCCCGCAAAGCCTTTAATAAAACCGCCGTGCTACGTGTCGGTGGCGAAAAAGGCGCACGAGCAGACATTTTCTGGCTGGACTCCGACAACGTTGCCCAGTCCGAGATGGAACTGGCCGGGATCAACGCTGAATACATTTATGACCAGGGCACCGTCGCCGCGCTGTATATGGAAGGACTGGATGTAGCAGCCGGGGGTGACCCGGCCCGTGATGGCCAGAAAACCTTCAGCCTGCGTTATCAGGGCAGTGCCGGTGTGGATAACCTGTTCCTTTCTGGCGAACACGTCTGGCAGGAAGCGGGCAACAGCAATGCTGACACCAACGCCTGGTACCTGGAAGCGGGCTGGACCTTTGCTGATATCAGCTGGTCACCGTCACTGAATTACCGCTTCACCCACTACGACACCGGCTACGACCCACTGTTCTTCGGTTTTAACCGTGGCTACGGCACCTGGTTCCAGGGCGAAGTCGCCGCTAACTATGCCGGCCCCTTCGGCACCGACTCTGACATTCATTATCTGGGCCTGAAAGCCCAGCCCACTGAGCTGTTAACCGTGGGTGCCAGCTGGTTTGATTTCAGCGACACCAACGGCGGCAGTGGCACCAACGATGCTCAGGAGATCAACCTATGGGCTGAATGGGTCGCCGATGATCACCTGATCATCAGCCCATTACTCGGCTTCTATACCCCCGATAGCGCCAGCAGCAACCAAGGCAATAGCGATACCAACACTTATGTCCAGGTGCTGGCGATCGTGCCGTTCTGAATACTGATAGCAAGACAGACAACGCCAGGGCTGATCCAGTCCCTGGCGTATTAACCACCAGACCCACCGGGCAAGCCGCAGCAACCAAGGAACAGCCACATGCAGACAGATCACAAACTTATTATTAATGGCGATAGCGTCACCGGCGACCAGGGCACCTTTGACGTTATCAACCCGGCAACACTGGACGTTGTCGCCGCCTGCCCTTACGCATCCATCGCCCAGCTCGACGTTGCCGTCGCCGCTGCTGAGCAGGCCTTTAAAAGCTGGCAGCACACCCCGGATGCCGAACTGAAGCAGGCCCTGCACCGGATCGCTGATCGCATCGAGGCCAATGCCGATGCCCTGGCCAGCATTATTGTGCAGGAACAGGGTAAGCCGATGTTTCTGGCCCAGATGGAAGTGGGCGGCGCCGTTGCCTGGACCCGCTACACCGCCGAACTGGACATTCCGGTTGAAGTACTGGAAGACAGCGAGCACAAGCGCATCGAGCTGCATCGCAAACCACTGGGCGTGGTCGGCTCAATTACACCCTGGAACTGGCCCCTGATGATTGCCGTCTGGCACATCATGCCTGCCCTGCGCACCGGCAATACCGTGGTGGCCAAGCCATCCGGGCTGACGCCACTCAATACGCTGATGCTGGCTGAAATTATCAACGCCGAGGTGCCAGCAGGCGTAATGAATGTGGTGACCGGCGAACAAGGCATCGGCAGCGCCATGACCGGCCATAATACAATCCGCAAAATTGTTTTCACCGGCTCTACGCCCACTGGCCAGACCATTATGCGCAGCGCTGCCAGCAACCTGAAACGACTGACCCTGGAGCTGGGCGGCAACGATGCTGGCATCATCCTGCCCGATGCTGATATCGACAATATCGCCGAAACCATTTTCCAGACGGCGTTTATCAATATGGGCCAGACCTGCGCCGCCCTGAAGCGACTCTATGTCCATGACAGTCAGTACGATGCCCTGTGTCAGAAGCTGGTTGCCATCGCTCAGGCCCAGACAGTTGGCAACGGTATGGACGAAGGCGTTACCTTCGGCCCGGTGCAGAACAAAGCTCAGTTTGATCTGGTTTGCGACCTGGTTGACGACGCCCGCGCCAATGGCGGCCGTATCCTTTGCGGTGGCGAGCCACTGAAAGGTAAAGGCTACTTCTACCCCCCCACCATCGTGGCCGATGTAACCGATGGCCAGCGCATTGTCGATGAAGAACAGTTCGGCCCGGTATTACCGGTGATTCGCTACCATGAGATCGACGACGCCATCGCCCGCGCCAATGCCTGCGACGTTGGCCTGGGTGGCTCAGTCTGGTCCGCCGATATTGAACAGGCGCAAAAAATCGCCCTGCAACTCGAATGCGGCACTGTCTGGATCAACGGCCACGCCGAAGTCCTGCCCCACGCCCCGTTTGGCGGCTGCAAAATGTCTGGTTTCGGGGTGGAGTTTGGCCAGGAAGGCCTGCTGGAATACACCGTGCCACAGACACTGAATATTAATCGTTAAGGCAACACCTTCATACTGGCTTATCTGGCCAATACCAGAACCGGGCTTCTTATGAAGCCCGTTTTTTTATCTGCCATTTAGCAACGGCGTAGCCGGGCCCCAGAGGCAGGACGTTCGCGGAGCGAACTGCTACACACATATTCAGCACACCTGTAGCAGCGCGCTCCGCGCGCGTCAGAGTAACGGCACAAAGTTCAGATCGACAACAGGTCAAAGCAAGGGCAGCAAAAATAAGTATGGAGGGGGCAAACAAGAAAGAGGAATAACAGAAAGGAAATTGGCAGACGCCAGAAACAACAAAGCCACTTCTCTTAGATAAGAAGTGGCGGAACGGACGAGACTCGAACTCGCGACCCCCTGCGTGACAGGCAGGTATTCTAACCAACTGAACTACCGCTCCGTATTGGTGGGTGTAGACAGGATCGAACTGCCGACATTCTGCTTGTAAGGCAGACGCTCTCCCAGCTGAGCTATACACCCAACACGTGGCTTGCTATTGCTAGCTACAAACTCTTCAGCACATTGAAGAGAAGGTTGGCGGAACGGACGAGACTCGAACTCGCGACCCCCTGCGTGACAGGCAGGTATTC